>Ga0114970_10001086_pt1 | contig 20429 bp, 15 predicted proteins | sample M_140205_XF_Meta_FD_87030 | JGI IMG/M metagenome (GOLD analysis project Ga0114970, IMG submission 87030) | Freshwater microbial communities from Lake Montjoie, Canada to study carbon cycling - M_140205_XF_MetaG | ecosystem: Environmental > Aquatic > Freshwater > Lake | place: Lake Montjoie... | reverse complement strand
GCAGGTTTAACACCAGGAACGCCGCCTAACAAAATGCCGCGTCCACCCATTGGTTTTTCTAAATATTTAGCACCTTCTTGTATACTCATACGGCCTGCTACTTCACTCATTGGGATAAGAAGCGGAAGGGCTCGGTCACGTTCTACTGTTTCGTAGGCAAGGCACACGGCACCACGCTCTATCATAGCGTGCAATAAGGGTTCGTAACTGGCAAAGTGGAAATAGGTGAATAGTAACTGATTTTTCTTAATCAATTTATATTCTGATTCGATAGGCTCTTTCACCTTTATAATCATTTCAGCAATGGTATACACTTCTTCAATTGTGGGAAGTATTTTACCACCAGCTTGCACATATTCCTCATCACTAAAACCACTTCCTGTACCAGCAGTTGCTTGCACATATACCGTATGTCCATGTTTTACAAATTCAGCGGTACCTGCGGGAGTAAGAGCCACACGGTTTTCGTTGTTTTTAATTTCTTTGGGTACTCCAATAATCATAATATATTTATTTTTTTTAAGGGTGCAAAATTACGAAGCAAAAGGCTTATTCAATAGAGAAAAATGGATTCGGGAATCAGGATTCAGGGTTTTGGAATATGCATTTTGGATATTGTTATTATTGAAGCGAGGGTATCTTGGCGTAAGCCCCCCCCCAAATCTTATATCCCAAATCCCAATACCTTTCTACTTCTTCGGTAAAATAATTCCTTTTAAGTAAATGGTATGGGGTTGGTTAATAGCATTGCTATATACCAAAAAACTTTTTATAGTGCTGCCGTGAGGCCTGCCTTTTGAAGTAAACTTTACCGTAATTGTGCCTTCACCTCCGGGTGGAATAGGGTCTTTGGAAAATGAAGATACCAAACAGAAACATTGGGGAGGTACTTTATTAATGATAAGCGGCTGGTCGCCCGTGTTTTTAAAAGTAAAAGTATGGGTAATAACCGTTCCCTCTTTGATGGAGCCAAAGTCGTATTTCTCAGAATCGAATTGAATATCCGGCCCGCTCAATTCAACAATTGCAGCAAATAATAATATGGCTAATCCTTTGAACATTATATAATAGAGGTGCTTCGCTGGCAAAGATAAACCTAGGTACACCAATTTTCCTAATTTAGCAACCCTTTTGTTATTGAAGCTCCTGTTGGTTAATGGTAAACTCCCATTTTAGTTCGCCTTTGTTATTATAACATTTAATCAAAAGATTCCTGTTATTCTTAGCTCCTGATACAGTGAGTTGACAATAGTTAGGTTCGGTAACTAGGGTTTGTTGTATTCGCAATGGGTTTACTGCTTCTTTGGTTTTTAATACATTGCTTCCTTTACTGGTCATAGGTGAGCAGGTGAGCTCATAATATATTTTCCCAAGGTGAGTTTCAGGTTCGTCTTCTTCAGAATTTACTGTAGTGTTCTTTTCGTTGGTTTTGTTTTTCTTTTCTTTTTTCTTTTTTTCCTTAATAGGTGTAGGACTGGCATTTTTTTGAGAACTGTCTCCCACTTCAAGTTTTAATATTTCGGTATGATGCCTATCTCCAGTCATAAAAATAACCCCTTTAATATTCATATTGGTAATAAAATCCAACAATTCTTTTCGTTCCTTTAAATATTGTACATATGACTCTTGCTCAGTATTTGAATTGAGAAATTGACCACCCATTACTATAAATTTAAAAGAAGCACGCGATGATATCAATGACTGTTTTAACCAATCTAATTGTTTGCAGCCCAACTGTGTTTTATGCGGTAACAAGCTATCGGGCATGTCGTCGTCGTCTCGGAAATAACGATTATCTAGCAAAAAGAAATCACAATCACTCCATTGCATTTTACTGTATATGCCTTCTCCATCTTGGCCATAAGTTTTGTTGCCCCAATATTCTTTAAAAGTTTGCAGTGTTGTATTTTTTAGTTCGTATGTTTTGCAAGAATTATTGGGTCCGTAATCATGGTCGTCCCATATGGCATAATTGTTTTTTGTTGCTAGAAGTTTCTGCAAGTCTTTCTGTTTTCGGGTATGATAATATCTATATTTAATTCCGCTCTCGCTGCTCATATCCACTTCTCTTAGATACGTGTTATCGCCCAACCATAGCATAAACTGGCCTGGGGTTTCGGCCATGCTTTTAAATATTTGTGGGCTTTGGCCATAAGGTTCGCCTGGGCGGTCATATATAGAATCGTTAATATAGGCACAACTGCCCGTAACAAAACTAAATGTGGGTGCATCTTTACGAAACTCCCACAGTTCCTTGGTCTTGAATTTGAGTGGGATATCTGTTTTATAATGAGCTTCGTCCAAAGTCAATTTGTACCTATATGTTTTGCCGGGCTCAAGGTTAGGTATAATAATCTTAGTGATATTATGGTCGCAGATTTCATTACTTTTCGTACAGTAAGTTACCTCGCCTTTTATTAAAGTATCCGATTCGCAGTTATAATTCAATTTAATTTTTTTAGCACATTTTGTCATTACCCATAACAAACATTCGCGATGCTCAGCATAGCCAAGCATGGGGCCTGCCAATACACGGGGAGTTTGTGCAAATGCAAACCGACTAAGAATGATAAAAATTGGTAGAGACATGAGTAGCCTTTTCTTCATACTGCAATAATAAATATAAAGAGGTTAATAAACGGTTGCTGTTTTATTGTCACTTTGCGGATAATTAGTAATAATTGGGCATTAAACTATAGTCAATAGTGTTAACATATATTGTGACGGAAGTTAACGATGGTAATTATATATTCTTTACCTCGATCGTAATCTTACCCAATAAAGGTAAAAGTACAAAAGCACCTAAGCCTGCCCATGCACCAAAGAATATGCAAACTATTATAGAAATTAATATACAATATATAGGATACGCAATTAATAGCATTCCAAATAGCACGGAGTCGTAGAATACAGAATTTTTTGTAAATTTTTTGGCCAAACTCTTTACAGGAAAAAAAACGGGACCATTCAAGAAAAACCCAATAAACGCGGGGAGCCCCAATAATATATAATAAAGTACTTTGTTAATGCCTTTTACAGCTTTAAACATTTCAAAATCTCCATGATGGAATTGCTGTTCAAATGATTCAACAGATACCTCATCGGGCTTTTCAATTATATTTGGATGCAACTGGGCATATAATAGTTTGTTAAATTCTATAAAATTTTTTCCGTTCAACTCAGTACTTGCAAATTGGTCAGCGGTGATCGGTTCACCAAATTTGAGTACCAATCTTTTGCCAAATTTTTTGTACGAGCTAATACTGATACCCACAGGCTGCACTACCAGTTGGCGGCCAATCTGCGGATGGTTCCATCCCTGAAATGCAAGGCGTGCTGTACCTTTCTTGAGTGAACGCAATTTCCATTCATTCTCGCTACTTCCCTCTGAAAATATCAGTACCGCTTCTTTGTCAATCATTACCTTTTTACTAATATTGAAAGTCTCATCATTCAAACTCAGGTTTTCTTTTCCTTCGCTCAACCTATATATAGGAATTGCATAGATGCCTTCCAATATTTTCTTAGCTCGAGGTTTTTTAAACGCATCTCCGCGGGTAAGTATGTGCACGGGCACATCAAACAAAGTGCACAATGTAACCCCATCTATAAATGCATCGGGATGGCTGCATGCCAGTATTATAGGGCCGGGATGTTTTAATACCTCTGGCTTGTTTATATATATTTTCCTGTAGAAAAACATACGGGTCAATGCCGCCATAAATCTTGCAAACCTATATAACATGGTGCAAAGGTAGTTTGGGAAATTTGGATTCGGGGGTCGGGATTCAGGATTCGGGGAGAATGCTTTTGTGTATGGAAGAAAATCCTGAAGGAATGACATTATTCTATCGCCCTTTTAAGGTGGGGTCTCAAATGCTTCTTTTGTATCATAATTTCATTCCTTCGGGATTTGGGGTGCTTATGGGATTAAAATATGTAAAAAAGATTAGAAAAGCATTTTTATAATAGCATAATAACCTAAAATATCCCCGAATCCCGAATCCTGAATCCCGAATCCTACATTATGTTTCCTAATCATCATTTTTCGGACAAAAATCTCTTCCATTTTATGAAAACATTAAAGAATCAGCTTTAAAATTTAACATTTTAGCTGTGATTTTACAAATTTAAGCTTAAAATATCTAATTCTTATTCACATTTGAATATTTGAAAGGCTAAAACTTGCTACCTTTGCCAACATAATAAAAAACCAAAACAACAATTATGCGTTTCAAAGCCCTAGAACTTATCGAGAGTCGCAAGCCTCTTGAAGTAAAACCCCCTCAACGCCTTAGCGATATATACGGTATTAATGTATTTGGCTACGAGAATATGAAAGCTCACTTAAGCAAAGAAGCTTTCAATGCTATTCAAGATTCTATCAAACATGGTTCGTCAGTGGACCGCAAGCATGCCGACCAGATTGCTACTGCTATGAAACAATGGGCAATATCAATGGGCTGCACACACTATACCCACTGGTTCCAACCACTAACAGGAACTACTGCTGAGAAACACGATGCATTTTTTGAACCTGATGGAAATGGGAAAGGCATGGAGAAATTTAGTGGCAATTCCTTGGTGCAACAAGAACCTGATGCTTCTAGTTTCCCGAATGGTGGAATTCGCAATACATTTGAAGCCCGCGGTTACTCGGCCTGGGATCCTTCATCGCCTGCTTTTTTAATTGACAATCCCAGCGGTAAAACATTATGTATTCCAACCATATTTGTAAGTTATACGGGCGAGGCTCTCGACTATAAAGCACCATTGTTAAAAGCATTAAACGCCATGGAAGAAGCAACAGTTGATATTTGCCGCAGCTATTTCGACCGTGATGTGCGAAGGGCTCATGCATCATTAGGTATAGAACAAGAATATTTTTTGGTAGACGAATCATTGCACAATGCCCGCCCAGATTTGGTAATGACAGGCCGCACCCTATTGGGCCACGCCCCTGCCAAAGGGCAACAGTTGGAAGATCATTATTTTGGTTCAATCCCTGAGCGTATACATAGTTATATGGTGGATGTAGAATGCGAAGCTATTAAATTGGGAATACCTTTAAAAACTCGCCACAACGAAGTTGCTCCTGCACAGTACGAATGCGCTCCCATGTATGAAGAAGTAAATTTAGCGATTGACCATAACCAATTGCTAATGGACTTGATGGAACGCATAGCCAAAAAACACAGCTTGAAAGTATTGCTTCATGAAAAGCCTTATGCTGGCGTAAATGGTTCAGGCAAACATAATAATTGGAGTATTATAACAGATACCGGAGTGAACTTGTTATCGCCGGGGAAAACTCCCAAAAACAATTTGCAGTTTCTTACCTTCTTTATCAATACAATTAAAGCTGTTCACGACCACGCCGATTTGCTTCGTGCATCTATCGCCCATGCAGGTAACGATCACCGCCTTGGAGCAAACGAGGCTCCGCCAGCTATTATGTCAGTATTTATTGGTACGCAACTTACAAAAGTATTGAACGACTTTAAAAAAGAATATAATAAAATAGGTCGCCCACGTTTGGAGCAAGACTTAAAACTACAGATAAAAAAGATACCCGAAATATTATTGGATAATACTGATAGAAACCGCACCAGTCCTTTTGCATTTACAGGAAATAAATTTGAATTTAGAGCCGTAGGTAGCAGTGCCAATTGTGCCAATTGTATGATAGTATTAAACACCATTGTTGCACAACAACTTAAAGAATTTAAAGCAGAAGTAGAGCAATTGATGAAGGATGGGGAAACTAACCAGAACATTGCGATTATAACCGTATTGCGCAAGTACCAAACCAAAAGTAAACGTATATTATTTGAAGGAAACGGATATAGTGATGAATGGGTGAAAGAAGCTGAAGAGCGCGGACTGAGCAATATAAAAACTACACCCAAAGCATTGGATGCATATATGAGCAAAGCCTCTAAAAAATTATTTACAAGTTTAGGTATATTTAATGAACGTGAACTAGAAGCCCGCCACGAAATTATGCTAGAAACTTATGTGAAAAAGATACAAATAGAGAGCCGTGTATTGGGTGAGATGGCGACTACACAAGTAATACCAGTTGCACTAAAATATCAAACCGAGCTTGCAAAAAATATAGATTCTCTAAAAAATGCTGGGTTAAAGGCAGAGCATTATAAAACACAAGTGGACTTGGTAATAGAAATGAGCAATCATATAAAAGCTATTAAAACAGGCGTAGATAATATGACCGAAGCCCGCCGTGTAGCCAATAATATAGTAGACATGCATAAACGTGCCATCGATTACTGCGACAAAGTAAGACCCTACCTGGACCTTATTCGCGAACATGCCGATGAGCTTGAGTTTATGGTAGAAGACAGGATGTGGGTATTGCCTAAGTATAGAGAGTTGATGTTTGCGAGGTAGTATATCTATAATATTAGAAAATAAAAAAGACAGTGCCAAAAAAGCACTGTCTTTTTTAGTAAAATTGGATATATATAGTATTTAAATAAAATTGTGGATACATTTGCAAAACTCCACAAAAACTTAATACCATATTAACATACCTTTGCATCCCATAAAGTACGCAACATTAGCGTTGGCGTGGTTTTTTTATGGACAAAGCAAAATACATTTTTGTAACCGGTGGTGTTACCTCTTCTCTTGGCAAAGGCATCATTTCAGCCTCATTAGCTAAACTTCTTCAAGCTCGTGGTTATTCTGTAACCATCCAAAAGTTTGATCCTTATATCAACCTCGACCCTGGAACTTTAAATCCTTACGAGCACGGCGAATGCTATGTAACCAATGACGGTGCCGAAACCGATTTGGACTTGGGCCATTACGAAAGATTTCTAAATGTTCCTACTAGTCAGGCAAACAATGTTACCACCGGAAGAATATATCAATATGTGATAGACCAAGAACGCCAAGGTGCTTATTTGGGTAAAACAGTTCAGGTAATTCCGCATGTAACCGATGAGATAAAACGCCGTATGCAATTGCTTGGAGAATCTGGGCAGTTCCAAATTATTATAACAGAAATAGGAGGTACTGTGGGCGATATAGAAAGCCTACCCTATATAGAAGCAGTGCGTCAGTTGAAATGGGAAATGGGCCACGATGATTGCATGGTTATTCATCTCACACTAGTTCCCTACCTTGCAGCAGCTGGCGAGTTAAAAACCAAACCTACACAGCACTCTGTAAAATTATTACTGGAATCGGGAATACAACCTGATGTGCTGGTATGTCGCACTGAACATTCATTGAGTGATGATATCAGGAAAAAGATTGCCCTGTTTTGTAATGTGAATCGCAATGCAGTAATTGAAAGTTTGGACGTGGAAACTATATATGATGTGCCCATTAAAATGCTGAAGGAAAAACTGGACCGTACAGTTTTGGCAAAAATGAAATTGCCTTTAAAAAATGAACCCGAACTTGAGCATTGGAAAGACTTTTTGTGGAAACTTAAAAACCCCAAAATGGAAGTTGATATTGGGTTGGTAGGCAAATACGTAGAACTGCCCGATGCTTATAAATCAATAATAGAAGCATTCATACATGCAGGTGCGCAGCGCGAGTGCAAAGTGAATCTGCATTATATACATAGCGAAAGCATATCGGAAGAAAGTGCGAAATATAGATTGGGTACCTTGGATGGAATATTAGTAGCACCAGGTTTTGGCGACCGAGGTATAGAGGGAAAGATAGAAGCGATAAGATATGCGAGAGAAAATAATATTCCGTTCTTTGGTATATGCTTAGGAATGCAGTGTGCAGTGATTGAGTTTGCTAGAAATGTATTGAAAATGAAAGATGCTCATAGCACCGAGATGAATCCCAAAACCAAGCACGCGGTAATAGATATGATGGAAGAGCAAAAAAAGATTACGCAAAAAGGTGGAACTATGCGATTGGGTAGTTATCCCTGCAATTTATCTAAAGGCTCAAAAGCACTAACTGCTTATGGCAAATCGCATATAAACGAACGCCATCGCCACCGTTTTGAGTTTAATAATAAGTTTCAAGAGGAGTTTGTAAATGCGGGCATGTCTTTTACTGGAATTAATCCAGATACCAACTTGGTAGAGATAATAGAATTGAATAAGCACCCTTATTTTCTCGCAGTACAATATCATCCTGAATTGAAGAGCACTGTAGAGAATCCGCATCCGTTGTTTGTGAGATTTGTGAAAGCCGCACAAGAACATAAGTTGGCGGATAATTAGAAATGAAAGACAGTGCTTGGTTATACTGTAACTAAAAAAAATCAAAACCATTACAGGATCTCAAACCCTATATTTGCACTTTAAATGCAGTTCGTCAATCCCGGTTTCTTGTGGGCCATGCTGGCGGTATCGGTTCCGATACTGATTCATTTGTTTAATTTTCGTAGGTTCAAGCGGGTGATGTTCACCAATATCAGCTTGCTGAGGAATATACAAATTGAAACCAAAAGCAGGCAGCGGGTCAAAAATCTTCTTATACTAATAGCACGTTGCTTGGCCATTATATTTTTGGTGATGGCATTTGCACAACCTTTTATTCCGGCAAGTAATCAAAACAATGATAACCGCCGCAGGGCAGTGAGTGTATATATAGATAATTCATTTAGTATGAACGCCACAGGCAGCAGTGGCGACCTTCTGCAAACGGCTAAGAACCGTGCTCGTGAACTTATAAAAGGCATGCGTGAAACTGACCGGTTCCAAATATTATCAAATGATTTTACTGGAAAAGGACAACATTTACTTGGCAAAGACGAAGCACTATTAGCAATAGATGAAGTAAAGCTGAGTCCGGTGAGCAGATATATGTCTGCCATTATAGAGCGACAAAAAGAAGCATTGACCCGAGCAAACGGAATGCGGAAAATGGCTATCATAGTCAGCGATTTTCAAAAAACCACGTCCGATATTTCTGCCCTAAAACCCGATAGTAATACACAGACATTATTAGTGCCACTTAAAGCAAATGAGATACAAAATGTAGCAATAGATTCATGCTGGTTTGAAACACCATTTGTGCAATTGAATGGTGCAAATAAATTGATGGTTGCTATAAAAAACTATGGTGAACAAAATATAGAAAACGGTTCTATTAGTTTAAAATTAAATGGCAAACAAAAATCAGTTTCTGGATTTAATTGCGGCAAACATGCAACAGCAACTGCTGTATTATCTTTCACATTAGACCAAGCAGGTTGGCAGAGCGGAGAGCTTGCCATAGTAGATAATCCCATCACTTTCGATGATAAGTTTTATATAGCTTTTGAGTCGGCAAAAAACTATAATATATTATGTGTGAATGGCGGCAACGAATCGCCAGCCATTAACAGTGTTTTTGCAACCGAACCTATGTGTAGTCTCGCCAATTTGCCAGAAACAAGAATCGATTATCAGCAACTTGCCAAAAGTGATTTGGTGATACTTAATGGCTGCAATGAAATTAGCAGCGGTACCATCAACGAAATCAATAAATACCTCAATAACGGTGGCGATCTCTTCGTTTTTCCAAGCATTAAAGGTATAGATAAACTTAATACATTATTAGCAACCTATCAATTAAGATATTCAGAAAAAGCGTCTGATATTAGAACCGAAGTAGAACAGCTGAATGAGCAGAGTGCTTTGTTTGCAGGCGTATATGAAAAAAAATCGCAGCAGGATGAATTGCCTTTGGTTAAAAAGTTTTATACAATTGAAGCAGGAAATTCAGCGGGATTCGAGCCTGTGATGAAACTAAAAAATGGAGGTTGGTTTGCCATACAATCAAAAGTAGGCAAGGGAAAAATTATTATGGTAGCATCTCCGCTATTACCCGACTGGTGTGGCTTGGCACAAAGTCCTTATTTTATTCCGATGATGTTGAAAGCTGCATTTATTAGCAAACCAATTGGCAATTTATTTAATAGAATTGGAGGAAATGGATTGGTACCTTTGGGCGTTGAAGTTTTGAAAACTGAGAAAGGCGTGAAGCTATCAAAAGATAAATTGGAACTAGTTCCCGAATTATTAAACCGCAATGGCGAAACATTTCTATATACTGCCGACATGATGAAAGAAGCAGGAAATTATATATTGGCAGCAAATAGTACAAAGCCTGCAATAGCGTATAATTATAATAATTTGGAAAGTGATATGAGTTGTTACGAGGCGGCAGATATTGAAAAACAAATAGCAAATACTTCTATCAAACTAATAAGCAACACCGCCCAGAAACTAAACGACGGATTAAGTCAACTGGCAATGGGCACGCAGCTTTGGAAAACATTTGTATGGCTTGCTTTGCTGATGGTTATTATAGAAATCGCACTCATTAAATTTTTGAAATGAAAGCATATATGATACACATAAAAAACTGCACGCTCCACCATGTAGGTCATCCTTTGCACAGCAAAAAAATAAGCATGGAAGTACACGATGGAATCATCACGCAAATTGGAGAAAGTATCATATCATCAGCCACCGAGGTAATAGAAAATGCACATATATCTGCTGGTTGGTTCGATATGCGGGTAAGTTTTTGCGATCCAGGAAATGAACACAAAGAAGATTTAGTGAGCGGTTCCAACGCTGCCTCAGCGGGTGGTTTTACAGGAGTTGCCACCTTGCCCAATACTATGCCTGCCACCGATAATAAGTCGCAAGTGGAGTATCAGAAAAGTAAGTCACCCAATTTGCCTGTTGATATATATCCGATGGGTGCATTAAGTGTGGGATTGCTGGGTGAAGATATGGCCGAACTATATGATATGTTTCAAAGTGGAGCCATCGCATTTACCGATGGCGATAAAGCACATACCGACAGCGGATTACTGATGCGTTGCTTGCAATATGCCAAAGTTTTTGGAGCAACTATTATAGTAATGGCCAACGATGAGGAACTAAGCCGTGGAGGTAAAATGCACGAAGGGGTGGTGAGTGTAAATTTGGGATTAAAAGGCATACCCGATATTGCCGAAACTGCACAGATACAAAAGTGCTTAGAGATTGTGAGATATACAGAAGGCAAGTTGCATTTTAGTAAAGTATCTACGCCACAAGGTATAGAGTTGATTGCCGCTGCTAAGGCAGAAGGATTGCAAGTCACCGCCGATATATCCATACAGCATTTAATATATACCGATGAAGCCTTAGAGAGTTTCGATACACATTATAAAGTGTTGCCACCGCTTCGTCCGCAAAGTTATATAGATGCCATGATAGCTGCAATAAATAATGGAACCATAGATTGCATCGTATCAGACCACAAACCCGAAAATATAGAAAACAAAGCTGTAGAATTTGATTATGCCGCAACAGGTTGTATAGGCACGCAAACATTATATGCTGCTTACCAAACATACTTGGCCGATAAGATAAGTTTGAACACCTTTATCAAAGCAGTTTCTAATAACCCCAGAAGTATATTTAATCTTCCCAGCATACAAATAGAACAAGGCTCCCCCGCCAATCTCACTATTTTTGATCCAACAAAAACATGGATATATAATAAAGATAGCAATCTCTCTAAATCATATAACACACCGTTCGATAATGTTGAATTTACTGGGCAGGTTTTGAAGGTGATAAAATAGCTTTAAATAAGGTTGTTCAATAATTCATAATTCATAATTCATAATTTCTCTTGCATATTTGCATTCCCAAAAACCAAAAAAAATGATTCTTACCGACAAACAAATTCTCGACGAAATATCTAAAGGCACTATCCTCATCGAACCCTTTAGACCCGATTGCATGGGCACTAATAGTTATGATGTGCATTTGGGCCGCTACTTGGCCACTTATCAGAACCGAGTTCTCGATGCCAAACAGCACAATAAAATTGATGAGTTTACCATACCCGAGGATGGATTTATTTTGCAGCCTGGAACTTTGTATCTGGGCGTAACAGAAGAATATACCGAGACCCATGCCCACGTGCCGTTTTTGGAAGGTAAGTCAAGCACCGGCAGGTTAGGTATTGATATACATGCCACAGCGGGCAAAGGTGATGTTGGCTTTTGTAACACTTGGACCCTAGAGATTTCTGTTGCACAACCCGTGAAAGTATATGCAGGCATGCCCATTGGGCAATTAATATATTTTGTAATAGGCGGCGAAGTTGAGAACTATTATAATAAAAAGCGTGATGCAAAATACAGTACCCGCACGGTAAAGCCTGTGGAGTCCATGATGTGGAAGAATAAGTTTTAATAAACACCTTTTATAATATATTTACTATATACCTATGAAAAAATATTATATTATAGCAGGTATATTAATATATAGTTTAATGCTTTTATTTGCATTAAATCGACATAGCAAAACAGGTATTCATAATTTCCGCAGCGAGCTGTGGGCTGACAAGGCAGGTTACTATGTTTATTTGCCTGCTACTTTTATATATGATTGGGATGAATCAAAAATTCAGCGGGGGATGGATACCTTATTGGGGAATGGATTTAAGTTAGATACCTTAAATCATAAAATAAATACAAAATATCCTTATTGTGTAGCATTTCTGCAAGCACCATTTTGGCTAGTTGCACACATGTTGTCGCCTGAGAAAGATGGGTTCAGTATATATTATTATAAGGCAACCAATTTTTCAGCAGTATTTTATTTTTTAATTGGGATAGGGTTTGTATTTTTCTTTTTACGACGACGATATAAAATAATAACTTCTGCCATCACTTGTATGTTTCTTACTTTCGGGACGGGATTATTATACTATGTCTGTATAGAAGGAGCCATGTCTCACGTGTATTCATTTGCAGCATTTGCGGCATTGTTATATTATATAACTTTGAATAAATTCGACAGCAAGAAGAATTATGCAATTGTTGGGTTATTGGCAGGGCTCATATTTATGCTCCGTCCCATTAATATCATATTCTTGGTTTTGATGCTGTTGATAGTGGGAGTGGGCAAAGAAGGTATAGTAGGGAGGTTGAAAAACTTGTTGGATAAACGAATGTTCTTGTTCGGTTTGCCATTGGCGATTCTGATTATTATTCCTCAGTTGTGTTATAATTATTATTTAACAGGTAGCATTACTTTAGATACATATAATAATGAAAAGTTTATATACTTAAGTTCTCCCAAATTAGCTGAGGTGAGTATTGCTCCAAACAATGGATTATTTTTATATTATCCATTGATGTTTTTTGTATTTTTGGTGGCAGTGTTTAAAATTGGAAAAAATAAAAATGAGCTAAGTATTCCAATTGTTTTCACCTTAATATATATATTCCTATATGCATCGTGGTGGGCTTATGCCTTGGGGTGTGGGCTAGGGCAGAGAGCATTTGTAGATATCCTCCCATTTTTTGCTTTGCCCATTGCCATGTCGCTGCAAGGTAAATATAAGTATATAATGGGAGCAGTATTTGTGCTCTGTATGTTATATACATTTAAATTAAGTTTTGCTTTATATGGATGCTATTTTGGAGAAGGAGATTGGGACTGGGCATGGTTTAGCAAACTAATTACAAACCCGCTTCACTAGACTTATTTCACATCCTCTTTGCGTCATGCTGAATTTATTTCAGCATCTATGAACGTTTGAGATGCTGAAATAAATTCAGCATGACGGTCTAATTCAATTATAAAGAGTTCTATTGTTTAGTGCCCAGCCACCACCCAATTATTACAGCAATCACAGATAATACAATAGACAAAGATATATACAATATCGCATTACCCCATTTATCTGAATTTATATACTGCAATATCTCTAGTGAAAATGCAGAGAAGGTAGTGAAACCGCCCAAAAAGCCTGTAATGGCAAGCAAATACCAATCGTTTGTGAGTTCTTGTTTTTTGATAATCGCTGCCACAGTTCCCGCTAGAAAACATCCAATAATATTCACAGTAAATGTGGGCCAAGGAATAGAATTAATATTAAATGTAGGTAGTAGTTGACCGCATACAAATCTGAGCAAACTTCCAATTGCTCCGCCAATCATTACCAATATATAAGGTCTCATTATATATATTAATTATTTTTTCTGTGATGCTAAAAAAGCGTCTGCACAATATTGTATAGACGCACTCATGGGCGTAAATTGAAATCCCAATTCGCGGTTTATTTTTTCTGATGAATACATACTGTGCAAATGGGCTGTTCTTGCAAGCTCCTTGGTAACAATAGGTTCCTTGCCCATCAGATAACTATATACGCCATATATACGCCACCCAATTTCCGACAAAAATGGACCAATATATATAGTGGGTCTTTTCTTTTTTAAAGCATCAGCTATCCTATTAAAACAATCTAGTATAGTTAGGTTTTCTCCTACCAATACATAACGCTGTGCAACGATATCACTTTCCATTAATTGTATCATGGCATTTACCACATCACGCACATCTACATAGCCACCACTACCTTTTGTATAAAATGGCAAGCCTTTATATATATTATAATACATTTTGCCATTGCTACGCTGCCAAGTACCCGGGCCATTTATAATACCCGGGTTTACCATCGCTGCTGGCAAGCCTTCTTCTATCCCACGCCACACTTCCATCTCCGCTTTATATTTACTGATTGCATAGTTTGAATTATTTCCCGACGATTCCCATTTGGTATCTTCATCAATAGCTTCCATTCCCGATTTTTTTCGTCCCAATGCAGCTACTGAACTTGCATATATTAATTTCTTTACGCCCAGTGCTGTGGCTGTATTCACCACATTGGCAGTTCCCTCCACATTCACTTCCATCATCAAATCTCTATCGCTTTGTTTAAATGAAACTAGAGCCGCACAATGATATATATAATCGCAACCACGCATGGCATTTTCTAATGAAACTATATCATTGATATCCCCATTTACCCATTGTATTTTTTGTAGATGTTGAGGAGTTATATGATTAAGTTCACACACAAATTCAAAATCTGATAAATCAGTTTTCTCACGTTTAATAGCACGAACTTCTTTCCCTTGCAAAAGTAATTTACATATAAGCCAAGTTCCTACTAATCCGCTACCGCCGGTTACTAATATCATAGGTGCAAATATAGGATTCAGGGAAGATTAAATTACGAATTACGAGTGGGGATTTACGAACGTGTGCAGATGTGGTTGGGCACTATACACTCAAACAGCGGCATCATATAAATCATACGTCAGCTAATTCGTATTTCGTAATTGAATATTTGTAATTCTCTAAACGCCCATATCCTTCAGATGCTGCTCCAAATGGAACTCATCGGGGATTAAAACATCACGGGCTTTGCTACCCGTAAACGGTCCTACAATGCCAGCTTTTTCTAGTTGGTCCATTAATCGGCCAGCTCTGTTGTATCCTAGTTTTAATCGGCGTTGTAATAGTGAAGTGGAACCTTGCTGGTGTAATACTATCATACGTGCGGCATCGGCAAACATGGCATCCATATCGCTGGTGTCCATATCTTCAAGCGATGCTTCGGCATCTGGGTCTTTTACCTCGGGCAGGCGGAAAGGTTCACTGCCACGTTGGTTGCCTATATAGTCTGCTACCCGCTCTACCTCGGGTGTATCCACAAATGCACATTGTACACGCACTACATCATTGCCATTTAATATTAGCATATCGCCTTTGCCAATTAATTGATCGGCACCATTGCCGTCTAATATAGTTCTGCTATCAATTTTGCTTGAAACTTTGAACGCAGCACGTGCTGGGAAATTTGCTTTTATAGTTCCTGTTATTACATTGACACTTGGCCGTTGTGTAGCTAAAATTAAATGAATGCCAATGGCTCGGGCAAGCTGGGCAAGGCGTCCCACGGGATATTCTACTTCTTTGCCTGCGGTCATCATTAGGTCAGCAAGCTCATCTATTATAACAACTATATAGGGCATGAAGTGATGGCCTTGCTCTGGATTTAATCTGCGTTCGAGGAACTTGGCATTATATTCTTTTAAGTTTCTCACGCCCGCATCTTTTAATAAATCATATCGTGTATCCATCAATACACATAGACTATTTAGTGTATTTACAACCAGTTTTGTGTCTGTTATAATCGCATCTTGGTCACCCGGAATTTTAGCCAAGAAATGGCGTTCAATAGTTTTATATAATGATAACTCGACCTTCTTTGGATCGACCAAAACAAACTTAAGTTGCGAGGGATGTTTCTTATATAATAGTGATGTTATAATAACATTGATACCTACTGATTTTCCTTGACCCGTAGCACCTGCCATTAATAAGTGAGGCATTTTTGCAAGGTCGGCAACATATACATCGTTACTAATTGTTTTACCAAAACATATAGGCAAGTCCATATCCGATTGTTGGAATTTTGCACTGGCCAATAACATTTTCATGGGCACCATTTCTGGATTTTGATTGGGCACTTCTATACCAATAGTTCCTTTTCCGGGAATAGGAGCAATAATACGAATACCTAGAGCAGCAAGACTTAGAGCGATATCATCTTCTAGGTTTTTAATTTTAGAAATACGAACTCCTGCGGCAGGAACTATTTCATATAGTGTAACTGTTGGCCCAATAGTCGCTTTAATTTTATCAATTCCTATATTATAGTTTTTGAGCGTTTCTACAATTAGTTTTTTATTTGCTTCCAGCTCGTCCATGCTCACTTTGGTTTTGGTGTCATCAAAGTCTTTCAGCAAATCGAGCGTTGGTAATTTGTAGTTACTATATTCTAATGTTGGGTCGTAAGGTGTGCCGATTTTAAAATGCTCAGGACCCGCAGCATGAGGGATTTCAGTAGCTTCTTCTATCTCTAATAAAGTATCATCCGTTTTTTTTTCTATTAAATCCATTACATTTGGATCTAAAGTTACTTCCGGTTCTGGCATTGCAGGCTCATCAGTAACTGAAAACGGATCGTCTTTTATTATAAGCTTAAAATCGTTGGGGTCAAGAGGTGGTTCTTCATCTTCAATTTCTGGATGGAAAATATCTTCTTTGTGGGTATAATAGTCGTGGTTTTCGGGCTCTGCATTTTCTAAATCTGATATTGGTGGAACCGCATTGCCATCCGGAATTACAGCAATTTTTCGTGGACGATAGAATTCAATATTCCAAACCAATACACAAAATACCAAAGCATAAAAAGTTAAGAATAATACAGCACCTACCATGCCCAATAATCCTTGCAAATACTTGAAACCATGATACCCAAAAGCACCACTTAAAAAATACCAGTCGCTAACAGCATTGCATAAAAATCCGAATGTGAGACTGGCCCAGATCACGGTGAAAAAACTATATTTCAATGTTTTCACAATTGGCAAAAACCAATGTTTGAAAAGCATGCGTCCACCCAATAAAAAGAATAGTAATACAAATGCATAAGAGGCAATTCCAAACCATTGGTGAACGAATACATGTGATATAATTGCTCCTAATTTCCCCAGCCAATTATGCGCTGCTTCCGGATTATAAGTTACAAACACATCCCAGCCTGAGCCGAGCACCATGCTTTGGTCGCTTTTCCAGGTAAATAAAAATGAAGTGAAAGCCAAAGTCAAATAAGCAGCAAAGAGAATAAAGAGCAATCCAACTATTTTATGAAATCGAGGGTCGAACAGAAACTCCCACCATGCTTGCTTTGCGGGCTTCACTTCTGGTTTTTCTTTTTCGAATTCTTCGGCTGGTGCGGTATTTTCTGATTTCTTTTTGGCCAATGCGTATGATTGCTTAATCCTTGCAAAAATAATTTGTTAGCATACAGTAATAGTTTTGTTTTATGCACAGTAGGGCGAAATACTAGACAATAGATAAAAGACAAAAGATGAAAGGTGGTATCAAGTACTTTGTCGCTGCTCCCGCTGGCAGATAAAAGCACATAATAGGATAGAATGCTAAATTGAACTGAGGCTCTAACCCTTCCCTCAGGGGAGAGCTGGGGTGGGGCATCTATTGCCCTCCGCATTCAGCCGACGGCACCACGTTATAAAGCTAATCTCTAGCAACCTTCACTTTCTTTGGAGCCTGCTTACTTCTATATAAAGTCCTGAGGCTTCTTAAATCATTTTCTGAAACCCCAGGATGGGCTTTTTTATTGAATACAAAAAAATGGTCCAATATTTTTATATGTGCCTGAAATTTTGGGATTTCGTAAGTATAGATATCGCCAAACTTGCCGTACAGTTTCGAGCGGACAATTATTTTCCCTTGCTTCTGCACAAAGAGTTTTACCGTATGAATATTTTTTGTTTTGTCGATGGGTGTAAGCCTTATCTGCTGCACCATTACACCATTTTCCATTTTTTCTTCTATAAATTCGCTGACATATCCTTTCTCATAAGTATTCAATATCTTTTGCGGACTTAAATCATTCTTTGCCGCATTGAAAGTGTTGATTTCTACTTCATTATCTTCTTTGTTATATTTCCATATTGTTTTGCCATCGCAGAATATTTCAAGGTTTCCCATCTCAATTTTAAACTTAAGCCCCTTCACATAAATAGTCCCTTTTTTGGTGATATTGATTTTATCTTTTTTGTTCTCCAAATTGTAGACAAAGCTGGCCTTATAGGTTTTGAAAGATTTGTATTTGGCAGACACAGCTTTCAGGATAGAGTCGGACTTGTTATCTACAGCAAAGGTTTTACTCAATGATATCAAGGCAAAGGCGACTAATAAAATATATTTTTTCATGGATTTTAATTCGTTTGCAAAAGTATAAACTTTTGTGCCAAAGTAGGTTCCAAAAATTCAGCCAAAAAAAACTTTGTAAAACTGAATAAAATCATTTTTTATAGTAGTTACGGGGTTAAATTTGCATCCCCAAAATTCAACTAACAAAGAATGAATACTAAAGCATCAAACGAACACAACAGCCGCTTGTTGGAACAAGTAGTTGCCGTTGTTGGCAAACTCAACAACAATCTTTCACCCACACAGCTAGTAGAAAAAGCTCTTGAACGCAAAGAAGGCGTATTGGCCGACAGCGGAGCCTTATGTGCTGACACAGGGGAATTTACTGGCCGCTCGCCAAAAGACAAGTTTTCGGTATGCGATAGTACCACCGAAAATGTGGTGTGGTGGGGTGATGTGAATTTCAAGTTCACACCCGATCAATTCGATTCTCTTTTGGCAAAAATGCTCGACTATTTAAAAGGCAAAGAAATGTTTGCCCGCGATTGTTATGCTTGTGCCGACCCCAAATACCGTTTGAATGTGAAAGTAATTACTGAAACAGCGTACTCAAATATTTTCGCACATAACTTATTCCTACGCCCAGAAGCATCTGAATTGGAATCATTGACTAGCGATTGGGTTATTTTAAATGTACCTAGTTTCCGTGCCACACCTGCTGAGGATGGAACACGCCAACATAATTTCTCTATCATCAACTTCACCAAAAAAATATATATAATAGGTGGCAGTGGTTATACTGGCGAAATTAAAAAAGGTATATTCACAGTATTGAATTATAGCATGCCGCATGAGTACAATGTATTATCGATGCACTGCTCGGCAAATACTGGTAAAGCTGGCGACACCGCAATTTTCTTTGGCTTGTCAGGTACAGGAAAAACCACTTTAAGTGCTGACCCTAACCGTGAATTAATTGGTGATGATGAACATGGCTGGAGCGAAAATACCGTATTCAATTTTGAAGGCGGCTGCTATGCAAAATGCGTAGACTTGACCCACGAAAAAGAACCCGAAATTTTTGAAGCAATTAAAGAAGGAGCATTATTAGAAAATGTTCGTTTTATTGAAGGAACTAATACACCTGATTATACCAATATAAGTGTTACAGAAAATACCCGTGCTGCTTATCCGATATATAATCTTAAAAACTTTGCAAAACCTAGTATAGGAAATACCCCTAAAAATATATTCTTTCTAACTGCCGATGCATTTGGTGTATTGCCTCCAATTTCGCGTTTGGATGTGGGACAAGCGATGTATAGTTTCATCAGTGGATATACTGCTAAAGTAGCAGGAACCGAAGCTGGTGTTACCGAGCCGCAAGCAACATTCTCTGCTTGTTTTGGTAAAGCATTTTTACCATTACATCCCGGTCGCTATGCAAAATTATTGGGCGAAAAATTGAAACAAAATCCCGATATCAAAGTATGGTTAATAAACACTGGCTGGACAGGCGGACCTTACGGAGTAGGCTCACGCATGAAACTAAGCTATACACGTCGTATGATAACTGCAGCACTTAATGGAGAACTTGCTCATGTATCATATGAAAACCATCCCGTATTTGGTTTTGCGATGCCAACTACTTGTCCTGAAGTTCCAGTAGAAATATTAAATCCTCGTAATACGTGGAGCGATAAAGAAGCCTACGATCAAAAAGCCAATCATCTTGCTGATTTGTTTGTGAAAAATTTCAAACAATATGAAGATGGTGTGAGCGAAGAAATTCTTGCAGCTGCACCCAAAGCAGTTGTGAACGCATAGTCTTCGACTCCGCTTAGACTGACATCACTTTAAAAAAAATCCCGATAAAAAATTATCGGG
>Ga0114970_10001084_pt1 | contig 20432 bp, 19 predicted proteins | sample M_140205_XF_Meta_FD_87030 | JGI IMG/M metagenome (GOLD analysis project Ga0114970, IMG submission 87030) | Freshwater microbial communities from Lake Montjoie, Canada to study carbon cycling - M_140205_XF_MetaG | ecosystem: Environmental > Aquatic > Freshwater > Lake | place: Lake Montjoie... | reverse complement strand
CGTATCCTTGCCGAAGTGCGTAGCTTCATCGAGATCGCCAATGCCCAGGGCGTTCACCCGGGCGGCGTCCACCTGGAGATGACCGGCCAGAACGTGACCGAATGCACTGGTGGTGCGCGGGCGCTGAGCGATATCGATCTCGGCGACCGCTACCACACCCACTGCGACCCGCGTCTAAACGCCGACCAGGCGCTGGAGCTATCGTTCCTGATTGCCGAAAAGCTCAAGGTCGACCGTTCTGCCACGTCCCAGGCGGCGGAATAGGACCGACCGGCCCGGCTTGCTCTAAGCCTTATCGCTGCGCGCCATCGGATCGTGGGGTAGGGCTCGTCATAGACATTCGCGCGTTTCCGAACCGCAAAACCGGCTTCCACTTTGCGGGAAGCGCTCGCGCGGAGGCGAGTGGATGACCTCACGGCCTTCCATCTGGCATGACCTGAAGCAGCTGCTCACCCTGGCCTGGCCTGTGGTGGTTTCGCGCATCGGTTTCATGACCATGGGGCTGATCGACACCGTCGTGGTCGGGCGCTATTCGACAATGCAGCTGGGCTTTCACGCCTTGGCCTGGGCCGTCTCAGGCGTGGTGCTGACTACCGGCATTGGCCTGGTCAGCGGCGTGCAGGTGAAGACGGCACAGTATCTGGGCGAGGGTAGGCTGGGGGCCACCGGAGGGGTGCTCAGACGCGGCGTGGTCTATAGCTTTTGGCTCGGCCTAGCCTTTGCCGTGATATTCGGTTTCGGGGCCAAGGCGTTGCTGCGGGGGCTGGGGCTGGATGAGGCCTTGGTGGTCGGCGCAGCGCCGGTGCTGGTCGTCTTTGCCCTATCCTTCCCGTTCTACATGACTGAGGCCGCAGCCTCAGTCTATCTGGAAGCCCTGTCGCGCCCCAGAGTGGTGATGGCGGCGGTGCTGGCGTGCAACCTTCTGAACCTTTTGTTGGACCTGGTGCTGGTGCCGGGCCGGTTCGGCATTCCGGCGCTGGGCGCGGTGGGGGCTGCCTGGGGCACCTTTGGCGCGCGTCTGGTGATGCTCATCTGGCTTGCAGCCGCCATTGTGCTGCAGAAGGATGCCCGTTTGCTTGGGCTGTTTGCCCCACCCCTCGACGGCCGGCTGGCGGCAATTGAACAGCGGCGGATTGGCTATGGCGCTGGCGTCTCGCTGTTTGTCGAAAGCGCCGCCTTTGCCGGGCTGAGTATCATCGCCGGATGGCTCGGGGGCTTGGCCGTGGCGGGCTGGGGCATATTGCTCAATCTCTCAGCCTTGGTCTTCATGCTGCCCATGGGCCTAGCCACGGCGACCGGCGTTCTGGTCGGCCGTGCCTATGGTGCTCGCGACGCTGAGGGCGTTCGCCGATTCGGATTTCTGGGCTTTGGTTTGGGCGCGGCGACCCAAACCGTGATCGCTCTTGCGGTACTTTGCATGCCGGGCCTGATCGCTGGCGTATTCACGCCCGACCCTGCCTTGCGCCAACTGGTGCAGATGGGACTGCTGCTTTGCTGTCTGTTTTTCGTTGCCGACGGGCTGCAGGTGATCGGTTCCAATGCCCTGCGGGCTCAGAGCGACATCGTGATCCCGACCGTGACCCACACCGTCAGCTATTGTCTGGTGATGTGTCCGCTGGCCTGGTGGCTGGCGATCCCGCTTGGGTTCGGCCTGCCGGGAACGCTTTGGGCGGTGGTGACGGCCAGCCTGCTGGCGGCATGCCTGTTGATGGGGCGGTTCTATTTGTTGACCCGCCGGGTGCTCTAGGCTCCCAGAATCCAGCCTTCCTCGGTCTCTACCGCGGCGATGTCAGCTTCACTGGTGCCCTTCGGTGCAGAGAAGGTGGCTGCCAATTTTCCACCATCGTCCAGGCGGGCGAAATGTTCCGCCAGGGCGCGCACAGTGCCGCGGTCGGGGATCTCTGTGGCGTCGGCCTTGATATCGATCGTGGCTGCATTCACCTCGGCGATCAGCACTGACAGGGCGTCGAGATCGACCGGGGCCTTCCAGCCGGTTTGGAACGGCCAGACCTGGGCCTTGTCGCCGTAGCTTTCGAGCAGCGCGCGGGCCCGCGGAATGCCCAGGATCGCATGGCCGCCGGTCGCCCCGGCACCGTAGAGCTGCCAGAGGGGCTTGGGATGGGGACTGAGCGTGGCCTCGGTGCGGCGCAAAAGCGGCGGAAGAGCGGTTTTATCGTAAACCGGCTTTGTCGAGGTCAGGGTGCGCTGGGCGTCGCGCGGCGGACAGCCCCAGAATGGCCAGGGCTGATCGGTCATCAGCCGGTTCATCTGGGCCGCATCGTTGAAGCGGCTGTTCAGGTTGGTCGGTTTGTCGCTGACCCGGTTGCCGAGGAAGTTCCAAAGTCCGCGCCAGTCAGGTTGCTTTAGGTTGAGCGCTTTCGCCGTGCCCTGCGGATAGCCCAGCGCGAAGTCGAATCCGAGCAATACGCGCTGACGCAACCGCGTGAGGTCGCCAACGGTCTTGGTCAACAAGACCATAGCCTCTTCGCGGGTAGCGGGGTTATGCCCCTCGAACTGGAGCCGGAACCGCGCATCGGGCTTGAGCACGCCAATCCACACGGAATCCTTGCCGGTGGCGGGTTTCGACCCCGCACTCCAGCCGACCATGACATAGGCATTGAACAGTCGTGCCATAGCGTATCTCCCAGTCGAGTACGTTCCGCAAAAGTGGAACTCTGTTTTGCGATGCGAACGCGCTCAAACCCCTGACCGGAGAGCGCGGTTCAACAGCCAGGTGAGGCCGATTGATCGCATCTCACCCTGGTCGGTTCTACCGCCTGGGCCTAACGCGGGATAGCCATTTTTGCTCTAGCGAGACGGTTCGGCGGCGGCACCGGTGACAACAGCGGCAGGTTCACGGCCGCCTTTCAGCGCAGGGGCCGGGACAGCCACGGAAACGGCTGCGACTTGCGGTGCCCATGCTGACAGAACGTCGGGGCGGTTGCGGCGGGCCTGGTTCAGGATCGCCGGCGGATTGGCCTCTTCGGGGGTTACGAACACATTATGTTTTCGGAGCCATTGGCCAGCCTTTTGACTGCCACCCAGTACCGCCAGGGGCATCGCCAGCACTAGGCCGACCAGAATTGGGGCCGTGCCTGTCAGCAGGTCAGGCGTGAACCAGAAGCCGCCTGCCAGCAAGATACCGGTCAGGCTGATCCAGCCCAATGTGAGCCGCGCTTCTTCCCAGCTGACCTTGCCCACTTCGCGGCGCTGGCGGGCCCAGCCGGAAAGGTGGCCGGCCAGAATTTCTATCAGGGCACGGGTCTGGGTCAACATCAGAAGCGGCGCGACCAGGGCCGAGAGGCATATTTCCAGGATCAGGCTACCCAGCACCCGGCGGCGGCCACCGAACGCACAGCGTAGCTCCGGGTCGCGGAAGACCAGGATTGTGCCGAGCACCTTTGGGCCGAACAGCAATATGGTGGTCAGGATGATGGCCCAGGCCGTGGCCTGGATTTCGCGCCAGTCCACCAGGGCGTGGGCGGCGTGCTGCACGTCGGCCCAACTGAACGCCGCCTTCTTGAGGCCCGGCAACAGCAGGCGTGAGACCACGCCCGAGGTCAGGGCTAGGAACCACAGGGGCGAGAGAATGTAGCTCAGCACACCCAGACAAAGGTGGGCTCGGCTTAGCCAATGCAGCCCAGGTGTACCGATCAGCGGCAGATGCTGCACATTGCCCTGGCACCAGCGGCGGTCGCGGGTTGCGAAGTCGAGCAGGTTGGGCGGGCTCTCCTCGTAGGAGCCTTGCAGATAGGGGGCCAGGTGCACGGCCCAGCCGCCCCGGCGCAGTAGGGCGCTTTCCAGGGCGTCGTGGCTCATCACTTCGCCGCCGAACGGCTTGGGGCCCGGCAGGATTGGCAGGCCGCAGGTCTCGGCAAAGGCGCGCGTGCGCACGATCGCGTTGTGGCCCCAGTAGCTGCTTTCTGAACCGGACCACCAGGCCAGGCCGGTCCAGGCCACGCGACCGTACAGGCGGGTAGCGAATTGCAGGGTGCGGGCGAATACGGTCTGGCCGTTGATAATCACCGGCATGGATTGGATCAGGCCAACGTTCGGGTGGCGCTCCATTGCGTCGGTCATGCGTATCATGGCGTCGCCGGTCATCAGGCTGTCGGCGTCAAGCACGATCATGCTCTCGTAGCCTGCGCCGTGACGGCGCACCCAGTCGGCGACGTTGCCGGCCTTGCGGCCCGCGTTATCGCCGCGCAGGCGATAGTACACTGAGCAACCGGCTTCACGGCGGAAGCGGGCGTAGTGCGATTGCTCGGCCAGGGCGATGGCAGCCTGGCGCGTGTCGCTCAGGATGAAGATGTCGAAGACATGCGCGGCCCCGAGATCGGTCAGCGAGCCATCGATGGCGCGCAACCGGGCAAACACAGAAGCCGCATCTTCGTTATGGATCGGCATGAGCACGGCGGTCTTGGTGCGCAAGCGCGGCACGGGGGCCTGACCGTCAATGCCCAGCGGATCGCGCGGCTTTCCAAGCAGGATCAGGAAGCCAGCAGCGGCGGTGCAGAACCAAAGGGATAGGGCCAGAAATAGCGGCGCGAGCAGGACCAGACAGATCACTTCCAGCCGGGTGACGCCGCCAAGGGCCACCGTCTGATAGGTGGCATTCCACGATAGACCGGCCATCACTAGCGTAGCGATGAGCATGGTCGCGCGGCGGCGACCGATGGCCGCGGGCGCAGTGGCGGCGCGGACCGGCGCGGCCTTGGGCCACTCCGTCAGGGCGCGCAGCGGCATGTCTAGCGGTGCGATTGGTGGCATGTCAGCAACCGGCTGCCCGGCCTCGCTGGCGCCGTCGCGTGCGGTCATTGCAGCCCTGTCGACTATATCGTGCATCGATCCGTTCCTGAATCCGGCCCTTGCCGCAACGGGCTAAATAAAGCGTTGATCACGAAATCGCTACCCAAAACATGATTATTTCGCAGTTGCGATGTCGCAGGCGCCGCAAATTGACCTGCCGGTGGCAATCCATGGCTGAAAAACAGGCCAGAGAATTGATTCTTATGCCAATATATCGACATCGGCTTTCAACGTTATGACCATCAAAAGTCGCAAGAGTGTCGCGTTTACGAATGTTAACAACGCACCTGCGGAAACGGATTCGCTTGGCGGACGGCGCAAAATCCGTGATCAAAACACCGCATTGCGTGAACAGTCCGCCGCGAAGCGGTTTAGAGATATTTGACCATGAGCAAAACCTTGAAAGCCGGGGTGGCCGGAGCGGGCGTCTTTGGCGGTTATCACGCCAAGAAATATGCTGAACTTGACCAGTCCGTCCTGGTGGCGGTGTTCGATCTGGATTTGGCGCGGGCCCGCGCCCTGGCCGATCCCCTGGGGGCCAAGGCGTTCGACGACTACGCTGCGTTCCTCGACGCCGTCGACGTGGTGACGGTGGCGACGCCGGCAATCTACCATGCGCAACCCGCCCTGGCCGCCCTGCTGGCGGGCAAGTCGACCTATGTGGAAAAGCCGCTGGCCGTGACGGCAGAGGATGCAGATACTCTGGTGGCCGTAGCCGCCAGCAAGGGCGTGGTCCTGGCGACAGGGCATCAGGAGCGGCTGGTATTTGCCGCCATGGGCTTGTTCGATATTTCGCAGGCCCCGTTGCGGCTGGAAGCGGTACGCACTGGCCCGCCGTCGCCGCGAAACCGCGACGTCTCCACCGCCCTGGACCTCATGGTGCACGACATGGATCTGGCCCTAACTTTAGCCTGGGGGGCCCATTCGACAGTGCGGGCGGTGGGCAGCGCCGACACCCTGGTCGCCGATGTCGCGTTTGACGATGGTTTTACGGCCCGATTCGAGGCCTCGCGGGTTGCGCCCGAGCGCAAGCGGACCATGAAACTGGTGTTTGCAACCGGCGAGATCGAGATCGATTTCATGACCCGCGCGTTCCGCAACACTACCGGGTTTGCTTTGCTGGAAGATTTTGTCCAGACCCCCTCCGGGCGCGATCCGCTGGGGGCCAGTGTCGGTGCGTTCCTCGACAGTGTGCGCGGTGATCGCTCGCGTCCGGCCGTGACGGGCCAGGAATCTGCGGCCGCGCTAAGGCTCGCCCTGGCGGCCGATCTCGCCGCAGGCGTTGAATCCGTGGGCTCAGAGGTTTAGGTCACGCTCCTCGGAGCGCACGATTGCCGAAAGTGGACATCGCTTTTGGCACCTGTCGCGCGATCATCAAGACGGCCTTGAGGACGACATGACCAAACGCCCCGACGGAAGCTGGGATAAGTCTAGCCTGCCCAGCCGGCATGTGACCGAGGGCCCAGCGCGCGCGCCGCATCGCTCGTATTATTATGCCATGGGGCTCGGCAGCCGCGAGATCGCCCAGCCGTTCGTCGGCGTGGCCTCATGCTGGAACGAGGCGGCCCCCTGCAACACCGCCCTCATGCGACAGGCTCAGGCAGCCAGCGTGGGCGTGAAGGCCGCAGGCGGTACGCCACGCGAGTTTTGCACCATCACTGTTACCGATGGCATCGCCATGGGCCACGAGGGCATGCACAGCTCTCTGCCCAGCCGCGACCTGATCGCCGACAGCGTGGAACTGACCATGCGCGGCCACGGCTATGACGCCCTGGTCGGGGTGGCCGGTTGCGACAAGAGCTTGCCGGGCATGATGATGGCCATGCTGCGGCTGAATGTGCCCAGCGTGTTCCTGTACGGCGGTTCGATCATGCCAGGCCGCCTTGATGGCCAGGACATCACGGTTCAGGACGTGTTCGAGGCGGTGGGCCAGTTTTCCGCCGGCAAGATCAGTGAAGAGCGCCTGTGCCAGGTCGAAGAGCATGCCTGCCCTGGCGACGGGGCCTGCGGCGGCCAGTTCACCGCCAACACCATGGCCTGCGTGTCTGAAGCCATCGGCTTGGCACTGCCGCTGTCCAGCGCCCTGCCGGCCGTGTTCGAGAGCCGCGACGCCTATGCCCGGGCCTCGGGCGAGGCGGTGATGAAGCTGATCGAGCTGAATCTGCGGCCGCGTGAGATCTGCACCCGTAAGGCCTTCGAGAACGCGGCGGTTGTGGTCGCGGCGACTGGCGGCTCGACCAATGGCGGCTTACACCTGCCGGCCATGGCCAATGAATGTGGCGTGGAATTCACGCTCAAGGACATGGCCGAGATCTTCAAGCGCACACCCTATATCGCCGACCTCAAGCCGGGTGGCCGTTATGTGGCCAAGGACATGGGCGAGGCTGGCGGCGTGCCGATGCTTATGCGCACCCTACTGGATGCCGGCTTGCTGCACGGCGACTGTATTACGGTCACAGGCAAGACCTTGGCCGAAAACCTCAAGGACGTGGTCTGGCGCGACGATCAGGTGGTGATCCGTCCGGTGTCCAACCCGCTCTCGCCGACTGGCGGGGTGGTCGGTTTGTGGGGCTCGCTCGCTCCCGATGGCGCGATAGTCAAGGTGGCCGGCCTAAATCACACCAAGCACCGTGGCCCAGCCCGCGTGTTTGATGGCGAGGAAGCCTGTTTCGCTGCCATTCAGAAGGAAGACTACCAGGACAACGATGTTCTGGTGATCCGTTATGAGGGGCCAAAGGGCGGCCCGGGTATGCGCGAGATGCTGTCGACGACGGCGGCGCTCTATGGCCAGGGTCGCACTGAGAAATTGGCCCTGATCACCGACGGCCGGTTCAGCGGTGCCACGCGCGGCCTGTGCATCGGTCATGTTGGCCCGGAAGCGGCGGTAGGTGGTCCCATCGGCCTAATCCAGGATGGTGACATGATCAGCATCGACGCTGACGCCGGGACCATCGAGCTGGAGGTCGATCCGATTGAGCTGGAAAAACGCCGCAGTCACTGGACGCCGCGCGAAACCAATTACAACAGCGGCGCGATCTGGAAATTCGCGCAGTTGGTTGGCCCCGCTCATCTGGGCGCGGTGACCAACCCCGGATTCTCCGGCGAGACCCACGTTTACGCGGATTTGTAACGGCTTAGTTGCTTCTCCCGCCTTGGCGAAAGCCGGGGCAGGGATTCCGCGCGGGCGAGAAATCGGCGGCCGGTTACTAAAATGGCAGTTCGGAATCCTCGCCGCCGTCCTCGTCCTCCGCATAGCCGGCCACCGACGCAGCGGCTGCGACGACGGGTTTGGATTTGCGCAGGATGGCCTGAGTGCGCGCCAGCCAGCTATTGGCTTGGGCGATGGCCTCGCTGGGCGGGGTAGCGACACCGCGCAACGGGTCGGTGTTGGTCCAGAGGTCGAGGGCGAAGTCGGGATGGCGCGGGTCGTCGAAAATCAGCCGCAGCACCACACTGTCGCGGGCCCCGCCGGCAGGGTCGAGCGCCTGGCTGGGCTCGCCGCGCAAGGCTGAGCCGACAATCTGGCCATCGACCAGCAGCTCGGCACCCGCCAGTTCGTCGAGGCGGTAAATCAGGCACCAGGCACCGTTGTTCCAGCACACCGCCAGCAAGGCGCTGTCGAACGCCACACCCACGCCTCGGCCGCAGGCCGGAGAGAGCAGCATGGCATCCGGTCGGGTCTTGATGACACGCTGCATGGCGCGCCGCATTTGCCGCAGCGGATCCATGATCCAGATCGCCGCACTGCCCAGGAGGGTTATGCCCGCGCCCGCCAGGGCTAGCCAAAGCATCAGGCGGGCGGCTTCGCTCACAGATTGAGCTCCACCTCGACGGGCACGTGGTCGGACGGCTTTTCCTTGTCGCGCTCGTCCTTGTGGATCGTCACGCCGACCATGCGGTCAGCGGCCTGAGGCGACAGCAGCAGGTGGTCGATTCGAATGCCATGGTTCCGCTGCCAGGCACCGGCCTGATAGTCCCAGAACGTATAGCCGCCGGGCGCGCCGTCAGCGGCCATGTAGGCGTCGGTCAGACCCAGGGTCTTGAGCGCGCGAAAGGCCTTGCGACTTTCGGGCTGAAACAGGGCGTCGCTCAGCCAAGCCTCAGGTTTGTCGGCGTCTTCTGGCTCGGGGATCACATTGTAATCGCCGCACAGGACCAGCCGCTCTTCCAGTTTCAGCAGGTCAATGGCGTGCGCGCGCAGGCGCTTCATCCAGGCGTGCTTGTAGGCGAACTTCTCAGTGCCGATCGGATTGCCGTTGGGCAGGTATAGGCCGCCTACCCGCACGGGCGTGGTGCCGCCGGTTACCGCTTCGATATAGCGGGCATGGTCGTCAGACTCGGGCCAGCCGTCCGAGCCGGGCAGGCCTTTGCGCAAATCTTCCAGCGGAGTCTTTGAGAGCATGGCCACGCCGTTGTAGGTCTTCTGGCCGTGGACAGCGACATTGTAGCCTAGGTGCTCGAACGCCTCGGTGGGGAACTTCTCGTCGATGCACTTGATCTCTTGCAGGCAGGCGACGTCTGGAGACGCGGCCTCAAACCAGGCCAGCACCAGCTCCAGCCGAGCGTTGATTGAGTTTACGTTCCAGGTGGCGATACGCATTGTCGTTCCGGTTAAGGATTCAAGAGGCTAGGCGCGATGATCTCTCGCCTCAAGCCGCCTCTGTCCTTTTGCGCGGCGCAGTGCAGCTTGGCCGTCCAGCACCATTGAAGGCTGTCGCCTAGATTGAAAAGCTGACACCGCAGCCGCAACTGGTGCGCGCGTTGGGGTTCTTGACCCGGAACTCCGCCCCGGCCAGTTCATCGACGAAATCAATTTCAGACCCTGCCAACAGGGCCACCGACACGTCGTCAACGACCGCAAAGGCACCGTCCCGCTCAATTTGATGATCGTCGGGTTCGGGGGCCTCAACCAGGTCAAAGCGATACTGGAAACCGGAACAGCCGCCACCATCTACGGCGACGCGTAGCATGATGGGTTTGCCTTGCGCCGCCGACAGGGCGTGCAGCCGCGCGGCAGCGTTGGGGGTCAACGAAAGCGGGGGAGGGCGCATTGGTTTTACGAAAGTTTCCGTCTTAGTCTTATATGAGGGCTCTTGGGCCGATCGCAAAGGCCTGTAGAACAGGTTGGTCATGAACCACGTCCGTGCATTCTACGCTGAAGATCCCGCGAAGTCTCGTGGACGGCACTTTCCGGAAGACGCGAGCTCCACGCGCACGCCGTTTGCGCGCGACCGCGATCGCATCATTCACACCTCGGCCTTCCGCCGCTTGAAAGAAAAGACCCAGGTCTTTGTGGCGCATGAGGGCGATCAGTTCCGAACCCGTCTGACTCACAGCCTGGAAGTGGCGCAAATCGCACGCTCGCTGGCGGTGGCCATGGGGCTCGATTCGGATCTGGCTGAGACCATCGCCCTGGCACACGATCTAGGCCACCCGCCGTTCGGCCATGCCGGCGAGGACGAACTCGCCATCCAAATGGAGCCATTCGGTGGCTTTGATCACAATGTGCAGACCTTTCGCGTCATCACAGAGCTAGAGCACCGCTATCCCGATTTCATCGGCCTAAACCTGACGTGGGAAACGCTGGAAGGGGTGGTCAAGCACAACGGGCCGGTAAGCTCGCAGCTTCGCAAGCCGTCCTGGCAGGCAATCGTCGACTATGACGCGGCCTATCCGCTGGAACTCGGCGGCTGGGCCGGGGCCGAGGCGCAGGTCGCGGCAATCAGTGACGACATCGCCTACAACAACCACGACGTCGATGACGGGGTAGAGGCAGGAATCTTCACCCTCGATGACCTGATGGACGTCGCCCTGATCGGCCCGATTCTGCGCGGGGTGCGGGCCGAGCGCCCCGAGCTGTCTGCGCGCCTTGTGCGATTGGAATCCGTGCGCCGGATGATTGGGGTCATGGTCAATGACGTGATCGCCGAAACTGGGCGACGCGTGGCCGCCAGCGGGGTTGCCATCCCGGAAGACGTGCGCGCCTTAGGCTCGGGCTTGGTGGCCTTTTCACGACCAATGCTGGCTGATCTGAGCCAGTTGCGCCTGTTCCTCACCGAGCGAATGTATCGTCACTGGAAGGTCAACCGCACCCGCAGCCAGGCCCGGCGACTGCTGGCTGAAATGTTCGCTCTTTTCATGGCCCAACCCGATGTGCTGCCTCCGGAATGGTCGATTCGCGCCCAGTCTGACGGCGAACAAGGCCGTGCGCGCACCGTGTGCGACTATATCGCCGGCATGACCGACCGCTTTGCTATCGAGGAACATCGTCGGCTGTTCGTGCTGGGAAGCTGACCGTCCCCCCAAGGATAAATTGTCCCCCTCGAGCACGCTCGGGTGCGTGTTTGTCAGGTTTTTGCCGCTGAAATCTCGGCGCGCTGAATCCTAGGGACAATTTCTAGAGTGACAGCATGGTGGCCGCGGGTGCTGTCTTGATCCTGGGGACGAATCACGGCTGCCGTGTTGTTCCGGCGGTCCTGGCGGGTGGAAACTCATTAGAATGGAGTTGCGGAGTGATTCTTCTTTCACGCCGTGAACGGGTGAGGAGCCTGGCGATGAATGAGCCCCTGCGCGGAACCTATACGCCACAAAACGACCCGCCGCTGTCGTTTGACGCCCGCGCCCCAGTGCGCGGCTCGCGCCCGGTGCCCATGACTCTGATCGTCAGCGCGGTGATCCTGGTCACCTTGATCGTGGCCATTTTCCTGATTTATCGCGGCGGTGTGCGCGGCGCGGGGGATGGGCCCCAGCCGGTCGGCCAGGTGGTCGGCGCTATGAAGGGTGCTGCTCCGCCAGAGAACCGGTCGTCCGATCCGGCTGCCGGTCTGCAGATCTATCGCGGTGACGCCGGTGCCTCTGCACCAACCACTTTTGCGCCGCCGCCCGAAACCCCGGCTGTTCGCCCCACGCCGTCTGTTGCCGCCGCCGATCCTATCGGTGCGGCGCTTGAAAACGCTGAAGCCGCATCGGCCAAGCCAGCGCCCTTTGTGGTGGCGGCGAAGCCCGTGACAGCTGCGCCAGTCCCCGCGCCTGTGAAGGCCGCCGCTGTGCCCGTTTCGGCCCCGGTGAAGGCGGTAACCCCGCCCGTCGCAGCCAAGCCTGTCGTTGTTGCCACGGCCACCGTTGGATCGGTTGTGCAGATCGGGGCCTTCTCGTCCGCTGCTCTAGCGGGACAGGGTTGGTCGGACGCGGTCAAGCTCGCGCCCGGACTTGCCACGGGCAAGGGCAAGAGCGTCACGCCGGTGGAGAGCGGCGGCAAGACGCTCTATCGCACCACGGTGACCGGCTTTGCCTCAAAAAGTCAGGCTGACGCCTTCTGCGGTGCGCTTATGGCTGCCGGTAAGAGCTGCTTTATCCGTTGACGCATAGCGCCTGCATCTTTGGCTGCATGGGCCAGGGTCTGAGCGCTGATGAGCGGGCGTTCTTCCGCGACGCGAAGCCTTGGGGCTTTATACTGTTCGCCCGCAATATCGGCACCGCCGAGCAGGTGAGGGCACTTACCCATACGCTGCGCGAAGCCGTGGATGACGAATCAACCCTGATCTTCATCGATCAGGAGGGCGGGCGTGTGCAGCGGCTCAAGCCGCCGCTGGCACGACTGCGCCATCCGGCCCTACCGTTTGGCGAGCTTTACAAGCGTGATCCCGACGTGGCGACAAGGGCTGTGTACCTCAACCACCGTCTGCTGGCGTATGAACTGGCCGCAGTGGGTATCGACGCGGACTGCGCCCCTTGCGTCGATCTATTGCATCCCGACGGCCATGGCATCATCGGCGACCGCGCCTTCGGTGCTGATCCTGATCTGGTCGCCGCGCTTGGGCGCGCGGCTTGCGACGGGCTGCGCTCGGGCGGGGTGGTGCCGGTGATAAAGCATATCCCTGGCCATGGCCGTGCGGCTGTCGACAGCCACCTGGCTCTGCCGGTGGTGGCCACCGACCTCGACAGCTTGGATTCGACCGACTTTTTGCCTTTCCGCGCCCTGAAAGGCGAGGTCATGGCCATGACCGCCCATATAGTCTACGCGGCGGCGGACCCAGACCGCGCCCTGACTGTTTCGACGAAGGCGATCGATGAGATTGTGAGGGGGCGGATCGGATTCGACGGCCTGCTCCTGAGCGACGATCTTTCCATGAAAGCCCTGGGTGGTGGGCTGTCCAGCCGAGCTGCCAGCGCCATCGGTTCGGGGTGCGATGTGGCGCTGCATGGCAATGGTGCCTTGGTGGGCGAGCCCGTGCGCGACCTGATGGGCGAGCTTGTCGCGGTGGCCAAGGCTTGCGGACCCCTATCGGGAAAGGCCCTGCAGCGCGCAACGGCCGCGCGGGCGGCAAGCCGACAGCACTCCGCCTTCGATTCACGGGAGGCCGAGACTGAGCTTGCTCTGCTGGGGCTGGGCGGCAGGGTGGCGGCATGAGCGAACCTTTTCAGCCGCCGCTGATGTTCGACGCCGCTTCGCGGGCAGCGGAGGACGGCGATGCCCTGATCATTGATCTGGATGGCTATGAGGGCCCGCTGCATGCTCTTTTGGCTCTTGCCCGCACCCAGAAGGTCGATCTGCTCAAACTGTCCATCGCTCAGCTTGCCGACCAGTATCTGGCTTTTGTGCGCGGGGCGACGCGGCTACGATTCGCGCTGGCCGCCGACTATCTGGTCATGGCGGCCTGGCTAACCTATCTGAAGTCGCGTCTGCTGCTGCCTAAGGCCGAGCGGCCGCGGGGCGAGGAGATGCCGCCTGAACAGGTGGCTGCGAATCTGGCCTTTCGGCTGGCCAAGTTGGATGCCATGCGGTCGGCGGGCGAGGCCCTGGCCAACGGGCCGCGCCTCAAGCGCGATATCTTCACCCGCGGCGATCCGCAGGCAATCACCATCATTCCGTCGCAGAAGCTCGAGGGCGACCTCTATGGCCTAATGAGCGCCTATATCGGCTTCCGTCGGCGTGATGCCTCGCGCACCTACGCCCCCCCCACACCGAGCGCCTATCCGCTCGAAGCCGCCCGCGAGCGGCTGCGCCATCTGCTGCCGGAACTTGAGGCCTGGACGTCGCTGGCCTGGGTGGCACCGGACGGCCGTGATGCGACCGTGGAGGGCCGCGGTCCCAGTCGTGCCTCGTTCCTGGCCTCGACTCTCTCGGCGAGCCTAGAATTGGTCAAGGAAGGGTCGCTGGAAGCGCGCCAGACCGAGGCGTTTGCAGACCTTTACGTTCGTATCCGGCCAGATGCGCAGGCGGCATGAGCGACGTTTTCGATATCTTAGCATTAGAACGCAACTTGGAGGCACTGCTATTTGCTGCCGCCGGGCCGCTGTCGCTGGCCGATCTGGAACAGCGCCTGCCGGACGGGGCGGAGGTTGCGGTGGCCCTCGCGGCCCTGGCGGTGCGTTATGCCGGGCGTGGCGTCAACCTGGTTTCGGTCGCTGGGCGCTGGCGGTTTCAAACGGCGCCAGACTTGTCCTATCTGATGACCGAGGAGCGAGAGGAGCCGCGGCGGCTTTCCAAGGCGGCGCAAGAGACTCTGGCGATAATCGCCTATCACCAGCCGGTGACGCGTGCCGAGATCGAGGCAGTGCGCGGGGTGCAGACCCGAGGCGGGGCACTCGACGTCTTGCTTGAGCTCGGGCTGGTGAAGATGCGGGGACGGCGCCGCACGCCTGGCCGGCCCGTGACCTTTGGCACGACGGACGCCTTCTTGGAGCACTACGGCTTGGCCAACTTGGCAGATTTGCCGGGTGCCTCGGAGATGAAGGCCTCTGGTCTACTGGCCATGGATTTGCCCCCCGGCTTTGCGCCGCCTCAGCTCTTGAATGGCCTGGCTGAGGACGAAGACCCCCTGGACGTCGACGACGCCCCCGAATTTGCGCAGGATTTCGTCGGCTTAGGAGAGCCTTAAGGCCGCATGGGCAAAGCGTCGCTTGGCGCGGACGTCGGAAAGCCTATATTGTGTTGTCATTGAAAACGGCTCACGGGCCGCGCCGGCAGGGAAACGGAGTTTCGTCATGGGCAGCATGTCCCCAATCCATTGGCTCATCGTTGCGGTGGTGGTTCTGCTGCTGTTTGGCGGCAGCGGTAAGCTTTCGAGCATCATGGGCGATGCCGCCAAGGGCGTGAAAGCCTTCAAGGACGGTCTCAAGGACGAGGACATTGTCGAGAAAACCGGATCTGCCCTGCCGCGCAAGGACGCGGAAAAGGAAGAGCCGCGCAAGAGCTAAGCGCCTAAAGAGTTTGGCCGGAAGCGGGTTGCGGTTTCGCCGCTAATCGCGCTTTGTGGCTCCGAATTGACGTGTGCGTTGCAGATTTTGGGCGCTATCGTCCAATATCATCCCCTTCATGCGCCTCGCGGCGCTTGATCCCAGGCGCGCGCAGGCCCAAAAGCCAAACCATGCTTCCTCAAGTCGGCTCGCTAGAATACCTCGTCATCGCCATCGTCGCCTTATTGGTGATCGGGCCGAAAGACTTGCCGCTCATGCTGCGCAAAATGGGCAAATTCGTCGGCCGCCTGCGAGGGATGGCCAATGAGTTCCGCGCCAGTTTCGATGAGATGGCCCGCCAGTCTGAACTTGACGACCTGCGCAAGGAAGTGGCCGCCATGCGAGAGACGGCGCTATCGGAAAAGGCTGCGGTGGATGAACATATTACCGCGATCGACAATACTATCCACGGCGGCACCACCATGATCGACGGTGCGCCCTACAATCCCGCCGAGCCGGAATCGTATCTGCGTTATCCTGAGACCCAGGCCGAGAAGATCATCAACCGCAAGAAGCGGGTGGCTGAGGCCGAGGGGCCTGCGGCTCGACCGAAAGCCAAATCCAAGATCACCAGTGCCAAAATCAAGCCGCCGACCATTAGTTCGGTCGCCAAGCCCGCGGCGAAAGCCGAGGCTCCAGCTAAGCCCAAGGCCAAGCCGTGACCGACCAGCCGCCCGAAGAGCATGAGATCGAGGCCTCCCGCGCGCCCCTGCTCGATCACCTTATCGAACTGCGCTCGCGCCTGCTGGTCAGTGTGGTGGCCGTAGCGATCACCTTTGGGATCTGTTTTCTGTTCGCCGGTGAGATCTACCTTGTCTTGATCCACCCGTTTGAGGTGGGCTCTGGCCTGCTGGCCGAGCAGAAGGTAGCCGGCAGCCATCATGGCCCGTTCGACCTGCTGTTGACCTTGATCGGGTTAAAAGCCGGGCCGCCTGTTGCGGCGGGCTCGATGAAGTTCATCTTCACCGCCCCGCTGGAGTTCTTCTTCACCAAGATCAAGTTGGCGGGCTTCGGTGCCGTGGTGATGGCCTTCCCGGTTCTGGCCTGGCAGCTGTACCGTTTTGTCGCGCCGGGGCTGTACCGCAAAGAGCGGCACGCTTTCTTGCCGTTTCTGCTGGCCTCGCCGGTGCTGTTCGCGGCCGGGGCGGCGCTGGTTTATTATATCATGCTGCCGTTCGTGCTGTGGTTTGCCCTGAGCCAGCAGATCGTGGGTGCCGGCGGTGTCACCGTTGAGCTGATGCCGAAGGTGTCGGAATATCTGACCCTGGTCACCACCCTGCTGATGGCCTTTGGGCTTTGTTTCCAGCTTCCGGTCGTCTTGGCGCTCGCCGGACTGGCGGGTCTGGTCGACAGCAAGATGCTGCGGGCCGGGCGACGCTACGCCATTGTGGCCATATTCGTGGTGGCCGCCATCCTGACCCCGCCGGACCCGATCAGCCAGGTCACCTTGGCGGTGCCGATTATTATACTCTACGAAATTTCGATTATTTGCGTCTGGCTTATTGAGCGCCGCCGCAAACGGGACGATGCGGCGGCGAAGGGCTAACCCCAACCTGGCTGCGCCCCTGGCTTTGCATGGGCCTGCGGACTGCTCTGGTGCCATGATGCGTCGCCATGACGCCGGATTCGCCGCCTAAATCGTTGGCACCCTCGGCAACGCGCCTTATGAAACCTTCATGCACGACATCAAGGCCATTCGGGAAAACCCCGACCACTACGAGCGCGCCTGGGCCGGTAAGGGTCAGGCTGGCAAGGCCGCCCAGGCCGTGGCGCTGGACGCCCAGATGCGGGCGGCCCTTACCGCAGCCGAACAGGCGCAGGCCAAGCGCAATGAGCTTTCCAAGCTGATCGGTCAGGCCAAGGCCAAGAAGGATGAGGGCGAGGCCCAGCGCCTTCTGGCCGAGGTAGATACGCTGAAGGGGCAGGGGAGTGATGCCGTTGAGGCGCAGGCCAGGTTGGCCGCCCAGCTGCGCGATCTTCTGGCCGCCCTGCCGAACATCCCGGCGCCTGACGTGCCGGTCGGAGCGGACGAGCACGAAAACGTCGAAGTGCGGCGCTGGGGCACGCCCCGCGCCATCAACACACCTAAGGATCACGTCGATATCGGCGAGCGCTTGGGTGGAATGGATTTCGAAGCGGCGGCGCGGATGTCGGGGGCCCGATTCGTCGTACTCAAGGGCGAGGTAGCGCGGCTGGAGCGGGCCATCGGCCAGTTCATGCTCGATCATCAGACCCAGCAGAACGGCTATACCGAGGTCTCGCCGCCTTTGCTGGTGCGTGGCCATGCGATGTTCGGAACCGGTCAGCTGCCAAAGTTTGAAGACGATCTGTTCAAAACAGCCGAACGCGTTGCAGCGTTAGATGGCGAATCCAGGAATTTGCTACTGTCGGGCGAAGCGGCTCGCTATCTGATCCCGACCGCAGAAGTCTCGCTGACCAATATCGTCCGCGAGTTGATCCTGGCGGAAGAAGAGCTTCCGCTGCGCCTCACCGCCTTGACGCCCAGTTTTCGCTCTGAGGCCGGTGCCAGCGGGCGCGACACGCGCGGGATGATCCGGCAGCATCAGTTCTACAAGGTCGAGCTGGTTTCGATTACCACGCCCGGTCAGTCAGACATCGAACACGACCGCATGACAGCCTGCGCCGAGGGTGTGCTTCAGGCGCTGGAATTGCCGTTCCGCACCGTACTTCTCTGCACCGGCGACATGGGTTTCGGTGCACGAAAGACCTATGACCTCGAGGTATGGCTGCCGAGCCAGGCTACGTTCCGTGAGATCAGTTCGTGCTCCAACTGTGGCGATTTCCAGGCCCGACGCATGGATGCCCGGACCCAGAAGGCGGGCGAGAAAGGCACGCGCTTCGTGCATACCCTGAACGGCTCGGGCCTTGCGGTTGGACGCACCCTTGTGGCCGTGCTGGAAAACTACCAACAGGAAGATGGTTCGGTGGCCATACCCGCGGTGCTACACTCCTACATGGGCGGCGCGACGTCTATCGGTGGTCAGTCGTGAGGGCTTTGGGTTGAGAATCCTCATCACCAACGACGACGGCCTTCATGCCGAGGGGCTGACGGCGCTGGAAAAGATCGCCGCCGTCCTGACCGATGATGTCTGGGTGGTGGCACCCGAATACGAACAGTCTGGGGCCAGCCGTGCGTTGACCTTGGCCGACCCGCTGCGGGTGCGGCGGCTGGGTGAACGCCGTTTTGCCGTGGATGGCACGCCAACCGACTGTGTGATGCTGGCAGTGCAAGACCTCGTTCAGGGCACCAAGCCCGATCTGGTGCTTTCGGGCGTCAACCGTGGGCAGAATCTGGCCGAGGATGTGAGTATGTCGGGCACGGTGGCGGGTGCTATTCAAGGCATGGTTTTGGGCGTGCCCGCGATTGCCTTGAGTCAGGCGTTGTTGGTGTTTCACGACGACGAGCGCGCGCCCTTCGAGGTGGCGGTGACCCACGGCCCGGGCGTGATCCAGAGCCTGCTCAAGGTAGGTTGGCCGGATGATGCCATCATGAACGTCAATTTTCCCTGCCGGCTGCCAGAGCAGGTGACTCAGGTGGAAGTGACCCGTCAGGGCTTCCGGGGCTTTAATGGGACCCATGCCGAGCGGCGCACAGACCTGCGTGGCCGCGATTATTATTGGATGGGCTTTCGCAACGGAGAGGTGAAGTTGTGTGAGGGTACAGACCTCGCGGCCATCGCTGATGGGAAGATTTCCATTACGCCGTTGCACATCGACTTGACGCACCAAGCGGCCCTGGGTGCGCTTAGAGGACGTATCGGCGGCGCCATCCCCAAGGTTCACGCCTGATGTCGAACGAAGCGGATGATCCGGCAGAGGCGGCGCAGACGCAGCTGGCCCGACTGGTTCTGGCGCTCCGTTCGCAGGGGGTTACTGATCCTGTGGTGCTGTCGGCGATCGAAAAAACGCCGCGCGACCTGTTCACGCCTGATCTCTTTCGCGATCGCGCCTGGGAGGACAGCGCCCTGCCGATCGCCTGCGGCCAGACGATCAGCCAGCCGTTTATTGTGGGGCTCATGACCCAGGCTTTGGCTCTGGAGTCGCGCGCGCGTGTGCTGGAAATCGGCACCGGTAGCGGCTACCAGACCGCGATCTTGTCTCGCTTGGCGCGGCTGGTTTATACCGTGGAGCGATACCGCACCCTGATGGGCGAGGCGGAGAAGAGGTTTGTCACCCTTGGCCTGACGAATGTGATCACGCGTTTTGGTGACGGCGGCGACGGTTGGGTCGAACAGGCACCGTTCGACCGTATTCTGGTCACAGCCGCGTCGTCTGATGAGCCAGACCGATTGCTCAAACAGCTCAAGCCTTCGGGCGTACTGGTGGCACCGGTCGGAAAGGGTCCAGTGCAGCGTTTGTTGCGTTACGCTGGGGATGGCAAGGGCGGATTCACCCAGGAACAGCTGGGAGAGGTACGTTTCGTGCCGATGCTAGATGGCGTTGCCAAGGAGCTCTGATAGCTCTGTTAAGCGGTGGCTAACGCTTCGTTTAGAATTAAGAGTGCGTTTGGTCTTGGATTAGAGAAAGAAAGCGCGATGCGTCAACAGATCGGCCGGATGGCTCTCATCGCGTCCACCGCACTGGCTCTGACCGGTTGCGCTTCTACGACTCAGGTACCGGCCTATCCGATCAACACCGCCCCTGCGCCCGCTGTCCAATCTACGCCTACGCCGGTTCTGGCCCCAATCCCTGCGGTGCCGACGGCATCACCGACTACGCCCGTGACGGGCCAGCCATTAGCCTTGCCGGCCACAGTGCCTGCCCCGGCACCGGTGCCTGCACCCGTCCCCGTGCCTGCGCCTGCGGCACCTCCGCCGCAGCCGGTGCCGATTCTAGAAGAGCGGCCTGCACCGCCGCCAACGCAGACCTACAGCGCGCCACCGCCGGCACCTGCGCCCATCACCGTGTACTCGGTGACCGGCAAGGTGATCGACACCCAAGGCCCGCCGCAGGTGCATGTAGTTAAGCGCCGCGACACGATCGATGCCATTGCCCGCAACTTCGATATTTCGCGTCAGGAACTGGCTGACGCCAACAAGATCGCGCCACCCTACAAAATCAAGCCAGGCCAGAAGCTGAAGGGGTTGCGCGTCAAGGCCAAGGCCTATGTGGTCGGTAGCGGCGACACAATCTATTCCATCGCCTTGCGCTTCAAGGTTGCGCCGAAGGCCCTGGCCGCGGCGAACGGAAAGAAGGTCGGTTCGTCGATCCGGTCGGGTGAAAAACTGATCCTGCCCAAGGGATACAAAGACACCGGTCCGCTCAAGCGCGTCCAGCTCGCGCCGGGCCTTACACCGCCCGCGGCCACCGTCTACTCCAGCCCGGCCTATACGCCCGCTACCTCCAAGCCGTCTGCGGTGCCG
>Ga0114970_10001075_pt1 | contig 20529 bp, 18 predicted proteins | sample M_140205_XF_Meta_FD_87030 | JGI IMG/M metagenome (GOLD analysis project Ga0114970, IMG submission 87030) | Freshwater microbial communities from Lake Montjoie, Canada to study carbon cycling - M_140205_XF_MetaG | ecosystem: Environmental > Aquatic > Freshwater > Lake | place: Lake Montjoie... | reverse complement strand
TGAGAAGGTCGCTCGCTCCGGCAAGCCCCTCCTCATCATCGCGGAAGACGTCGAAGGCGAAGCCCTTGCCACCCTCGTGGTGAACAAGCTGCGCGGCACCCTCAACATCGTCGCTGTGAAGGCCCCTGGTTTTGGCGATCGCCGCAAAGCCATGCTCGAAGACATCGCCATCCTCACCGGTGGTCGCTGCATCACGGAAGATCTCGGCATCAAGCTCGAAAACATTGAGCTCTCCGACCTCGGTCGTGCCAAGCGCATCACCATCGGCAAGGAAAACACCGTCATCGTCGAAGGCGAAGGCGGCAGCGACGCAATCGCCGGACGCGTTTCCCAGATCAAGAACCAGATCGCCGAAACCACCAGCGACTACGACCGCGAGAAGCTCCAAGAGCGCCTCGCCAAGCTCGCCGGCGGTGTTGCCGTCATCAACGTTGGTGCTGCCACCGAAACCGAGATGAAGGAAAAGAAAGCCCGCGTCGAAGACGCCCTGCACGCCACCCGCGCAGCCGTTGAAGAAGGCATCGTTCCTGGGGGCGGTGTCGCCCTCATTCGCGCTCAGGCTTCCATCGGTGACCTCGGTCTCGTCGGTGACGAGAAGACTGGTGCTGAAATCGTCGCTCGTGCCATCGAAGCTCCTCTCCGTCAGCTTGCAGCCAATGCAGGCGTCGAAGGCGCTCTCATCGTTGCTGAAGTCAAGAAAGGCAAAGGCAACCACGGCTACAACGTCGCCACTGGCAAGTATGAGGACCTCATCAAGGCAGGTGTCGTTGACCCAGCCAAGGTGACCCGCAGCGCTCTCCAGAACGCCGCTTCCATCTCCGGCCTCCTCCTCACCACCGAATGTCTGATCTCCGACATTCCGAAGGAAGAGAAAGCCGACGGCGGCCACGCCCACGATCACGGCGGTATGATGTAATCCCTTTTGACCGCGAGTTGACCCAACCCACCTCGCGAATCAAAACCCAAAAACCCCACGCGGCCCGGAAGCAATTCCGGGCCGCTTTTTGTACGATGGACACTCTTGTCCGTCGATCATAGCTCCCGTTTCGTCCTCCAATCCCTCACGGCTCCGCCACCGGATCCTTGCCCACAAAAATCCCCAGCACCGCACCGCCGATGATCCACGCGATCACATGATCTGCGATGTTCACGATGGTGTCCCGGGCTGGCTGCTCCATCCAGATCCACATCGGCAGGTCACTCGTCAGCCCCGCAAACAAACCTGCTGCCGCCACAAACGCCATGCGTGCCGGATAAAACAGCGCCGCCTGACTCAGCAGTGCTGCGATCAACAACGCGCAGATCAACGTGCGGACAAAACTCAAAATCATGTTCGTGCCCAAGCTGATCTCTGTTTTGCCAGGGCGAATGATCGCATAGACATAGGGGCCATCCTCCAGCGCTTTTGCCTGCTTCGCCTCGTGCGCTTTTTTTTCCTCGGGCGTAGCCAGCTTGGACGTCGGCTCCATCGACGGCAGCACGTAAATGCCATGACCCGCAGTCACGTTCGCCTTGATCGCTTCGGACACCGTTGACTCATCACGAAACTCGCGGAACCCATTCTCATGCCAGCCTAGCACCGTCCAAGACAACGCCTCCCACGCGAAGACGGCGATGGCGGCGAGAAAAGCTCCGAGAATGATTTTGCCCATGAATGTTAGTAACGTTGAGGATGTAATCGGCAAGCAGGCTTTCTGCCAAATCCGTCACATTCAGACTCCTGTTACCTCAGCACACCGGCGTGAGCAATGGCTCACCACGGCTATGCGCCGCAAGGTTCTCCACCACCAACCGCGCCATTTCCTGCCGCGTTTCATACGTCCCACTGCCAATATGCGGCAGCAGCACCGCGTTCTCGCACTGGACCAAGGCCTCCGGCACCTTTGGTTCGTTCTCAAACACATCGAGTCCCGCAGCGCGAATCGTACCGCGTTGCAGTGCCGCGATGAGCGCCGCTTCATCAATGACGGAACCGCGGGCGATGTTGATGAGCGTGCCTTTAGCTCCCAGCGCCTCCAGAACCGCCGCGTTGATCAAATGCTTCGTGTTTGCGCCACCCGGACAGGCCACGATCAAAAAATCCACCGCACGCGCCAATTCGATCAGCGAGTCAAAAAACTCCCAACTCACCTCCTGCTGCGTGCGTCCGTGGTACGCTATGCGCATCCCATGCGCTTCGAGTCGATTTCCAATCGCTTTGCCGATGCGCCCGAGGCCGACAATGCCCGCGAGCTTGCCGCGCACCGCATGCGCCAGCGGAAAGGCACCCTGCGTCCACGATCCGGCATGCAGAAAACGATTCGCTGCGATCAAACGCCGGCTCGTCATCAGCACCAGCGCACTCGCCGTGTCCGCCACATCTTCCGTGAGCACGTCCGGTGTGTTCGTCACGCGAATGCCATGTGCTCGGCACCAATCCACTGGCACACCATCATAGCCGACGCCAAACACGCTGATGATCTCCAGCTTCGGCAGTTGCTCCAACAACGCCACCGGCGAAACACTGCCGCCCGACATCACGATGCCGCGAATCTGTGCGCCGACAGCTGCCAGCAGCGCCGCTTTGTCCTCCGCATGAAAGTAATCATGACAGACATGCGCCGCACGCAGCGGCTCCATCAAAAAATCTGGCAACGGGGCAAGAACGAGAACGGGAGTCTTTTCCATGATGTATTACGAGCGCGATTTTTTCCATTCCTGCGGCGGCACGAGACGCACGCCGTCCGGCCATTTCGCGCCCTGTTGAATCCAGTCGTGCAAAACTTGCTGATGCTCACGCTCCAGCCGTTCCGGAGTCGGCGGCATCGCCACCGGATTGTCATGCCCCAGCAGCAGCACTTTGTAGAGCAGGCTTTGATGCGGTGCTCCCGGCACGATCACCGGCCCGCTGCGTCCGCCTTTCATCGCCAGCGCTTTTGCTTCCAGGTTCAAACCCGCAAATACATAGCTGTGCTGATGACACTCCAGGCAGCGCGATTCCAACAGCGGCTTCACATCGCTCACAAAATCCACCGGCTCATCCTTCAGCACGGTCAGATTCATGCATGCCGTTAGACTCACGGCGGTCATCAAGGTTGCGATCCAGATTCGTTTCATACCTTCATCATCCTGTAGCATCTCCGCCTGACAAGCAGCGATTCACCCCTCGCGATTCCGCATCATGTCCGCCACCTGCGCAAAGAATGCCGCGATGACGGCACCTTCCTCCGTCGGAATCACCACCTCCTGCATCGCTTCGCCCATCAACTTCATCCAGCGATCCCGCTCCGCTTCACCAATGGCAAATGGCATGTGCCGCCCACGCAAACGAGGATGCCCACGTTCCTCAATGTAGGTCTGCGGCCCGCCGAACCGATACACGATGAAATCCGCCAGCCGCTTCTCCGCTCCCGCCCAATCATCCGGCGGATACATTTTCCCGATCACGTCATCCGTCCGCACACGTCGGTAAAACGCCGCCACCATGCTGCGCAGTTTTGTTTCACCCACTTGGGCGCAGAGAGTCGAAAGTTCATCCATGAATGCAGAATAGAGTTGGCCGAAAGAGAGAAAAGAGATCAAAAAAGTCAGGCTGCATCAGGACTCTGTCTTTTTTCTGCTTTTTTCTCTCTTTCGGCCATTCATCTCCGGTTTCAGGGAATTCTGCCGAAAGTTTTGCCTCTTATACGACGGATGATTGACTCAACTGACAAACTCGTTCGTATCCACACCATGAAAACCGCGCTCACCCTTCTCACCACCCTCATCATGGCCTCTCTCGCCCCACTCTCATCTGCTGCCGACGCCAAAACTGAAACCGCTGTCATCGGCGGCGGCTGCTTCTGGTGCGTCGAGGCACAGTATCTTCTCGTCAAAGGCGTCAAGCACGTCACCAGCGGTTACGCCGGCGGCAAAACCGAAAACCCCACCTATGAACAAATCTGTGAGGGCGATACCGGCCACGCCGAGGTCATCAAGATCGAGTTCGATCCCACCGTCGTCACTTACAAGGAGATCATCGACCTCTTCTGGGACGCGCATGATCCGACCAGCGTCACCAAGGAAGACATGATGAAGCACGGCAAGCTCTTGCCCAAGGGCACTGCCTATCAAGGCAACGACTACGGCACCCAGTACCGCTCCGCCATCTTTTACACGACCGAGGAGCAGCATAAAATCGCCGAAGCCTCCAAAGCCGAAGTGCAAAAGAAATGGAAAGACCCCATCGCCACCGAGATCGCCCCGCTCAAGAAATTCTATCCCGCCGAGGACTACCACCAGAACTTCAAAGCCCTCAATCCCAACCAAGGCTACGTCCGCGCCGTCGTCGATCCCAAGACAGAAAAGTTCAAGCACACCCTCGAAGAAAAAGGCAAGATCAAGCCCGAGGCAAAGTGATGCCAAAGTGGCCCGCACACTCCGTGTGCGGCATCCGAATTCGTTCCAAGGCGGAGGCAACCCCTCCGCCTTTCTTCTTGCCATGCGGCAGCGATTCTGGCGGAATGGCGAGCATGAGTAATTACCGCATTCTTCCTCGCGTCATCATCATTCTCGTCAGTGCCCTACTGGCGGCCATTGTCGGCGTTTGTGTTCAAGCTCGGCGCATCACCGGAAGACCCCAGGAATTCCGCTCACTGGCAAAGCTTGTCGCAGGCGGGCAGATGGTCTTTAACAACACCATCACCTGGCGCGAACAGCAGCAGGACTTCTACGGAACGATCATCGAAACCATCGAATCCGCTGAAATGAAACGCCGCGCCTGCGAGCGTGTGAAAGCGCTGAATCCTGATCTCAAAGACAGTGACGTGGACATCCGTGTCGCTCAAACCAAAGGCAGCGCCATCTTCAACATCCTCGCGACCGGGACTGAACCCAAATACACACGGATCTTTCTCGATGCCTTGCTCGATGAGTTCATATCCTTCCGGCAGAGCATTCGCGAACAGGCGCAAGGCAAGGTGCTACAGCAGTTTCTCCAGGAGGTGGTCACAAGGCAGAAGTCCATGGAAGACTCCGCTGCGAAACTGGAGCAAGCGCGTGCCCGGGGGGTGGACACGCTCAGTGTCAGATCAGATCAGGAGCGGCTCGTGGTGCGCCTCAACAACCAGCGCAATCAGCGCGACGACCTCCGTCTCAAAATCAAGTCCATGAAAGACGAAGATGCCGCCCGCGCACCCTTGCAAACCCAGCTTGAAGCCACCGAATCGGAAATCCAAGACATTGAAAAAGACCTCGCACGCTGGGAACCGGCCCTCGCCGAATTGAAGACGATCGAGGGAAAATATGCTGCCAACAAGCTGGCCTATGAGAAGCTGATCAACGAAGTGGAGAAGCTGCAGTCCGCATTCAATTCAAGGTCCGACTACGTCGCTATTCAGGAGCGTGCGACTCCTTCCAGTGAAAACGTCGAAGACTGGGTAATGCCCATCGCCGTGGGTGCCGTCAGTTTTGGTTGTCTGGGAGGACTTGTTGGCCTGGTGCTGGGCCTTATCATCGTGCGGTCTCCCAAGCCTCCGCAGATTCCAGCGGCGCTCTGACTCACATCACCACCCTCAATCCACGCATCGAGTTTATCAATTCGTCCCTCACCTTCGCCTCGCACAAACTCGCCGCACTCCTTCCTCTCCCATGAACACCTCCCACCAGCGCTGGCTTCTCGAACAACTCCCGCAATGGGAGCGTGATGGACTTCTCACCGCCGACGCGGCTCGTACCTTGCGCGAGCGCAATGCCATCGATGAATCTCAACCCGGGCTGTCGCAGATTGTGATGGGTTCGCTCGGTGCGTTGCTGATTGGTTCGGGCTTGATCGCGGTGATTGGTTACAACTGGGATGACTTCTCGCGGCCCGTGCGGCTGCTGTTCGCGTTTCTGCCGCTGCTGGTAACGCAGATCATCAGTTTCCGCGTGTTGCAGCGTGGCGATGCCGCTGCGGCCTGGGTGCGTGAAACAGCAGCGCTGCTACAAGCGCTTGCGACGGGCGCGTGCATTGCGCTTGTGTCGCAAATCTACAATCTTGGCGGTGAATGGCCGGATTTCCTGTTTTGGTGGCTGCTGCTGAGTCTGCCGCTGACATGGGTGCTGCGTTCGCATGCGGTGGCCATCTTTTATCTCATCGGCATCGCGATCTGGAGTGTGGATCAAGTCGGTTACGGCAGACCTTGGCATGACAGTTCGCTCCTTTATCCGCTGCTACTGCTCGGTCTGGTGCCCTATTGGCCGGGATGGCCTGCGAAAGCGCCCCTTTCGATTTCGGTGCGCTGGATAATGACGATCAGCGCCATCTTTGGCCTTTGCAGCGCTGCCGTTTTCGTGAGTACCTACCATGAGGACTACTACACCTATCGACACGAAACGTTCCTCTGGCTTTGGACTCTCACCGCCGCTGCGCTGGTGCTGTTTCCGCTCAACCACGTCGGCATTGACGAATCCACGGGCCGCAAACCTCAAGTCGTGCTCGGTTCTTTGTGGCTACTCGGCTACGGTTTGGCCGCCACGTTTCGCGATGTGAGCGATGACATCCTCAAAGGAGCCTCACATGCCTTGAAGTTGCCTTGGTGCTGGGGACTTCTTGCCGTGCTCCTTGTGTTTGTGCTCTTGGCCTCAACACGCAAGCGCTGGGCCGTGCTCGCCATCGCATCCATCGCTCTGCTGCCATTGATCTCCTTCCCGTTTGTCGAAGGCAACAGCGGTTACTACAGCACCATGCTCTCCTGGCTGGTGACGCTGCATCTTTCACTCATTGGTCTCACGCTGATCGTGCTCGACTTCCTCGGTAAACGCGGTGCGCCACGCCTCGGTGCTCTGCTGCTCTCCGTGCTCATCATCGCCCGCATGGCGGACAGTCATTTCTCGCTTCTAGCCAAAGGACTCGCCTTCATCGTCGTCGGGGTGGCCTTCCTGACCTTCAATTTCTTCATGAGCCGACGTCATCGCCAACCTGCCCTTCCCTCCGCATGAAAACGCTTCCTCTCATCATCTTCGCCATCGCCGCAGTCGGCCAATGGGCCGCGCCCTTGTCGCAAATCTGGACGCATGAGCAAACACTCACGCAAGGCACACTCATCAAGCTCAAGTGCAGTGCACCCGACCCTTACGATCCGTTGCGTGGCCGTTATTTGGCCGTGAGGCCGGAGCAGCGTGAAGTCAGTGTGCCTTCAGAGATGAAACTGGCGAGTGGTGCACCTGTCTATGCCACACTGACTACTGGCACAGACGGACTCGCCACGATCTCCAGTCTCTCACTCACACCACCCCCCACCGGTGACTACATTCACTTGAAGACCGGCTACACCTATCAAAACAAAGCCAGCATCCAGTGGCCCTTCGAGCGCTTCTACATCAACGAAAAACTCGCCCCCGAGGCCGACAAGTGGTTCGCCGAGAACATCCGCAGCGACAAAGGCATCATCGCCGAAGTGCGCGTGCTCAACGGTCGCGCCGTGCTGGCTGATTTGAGTCTCGATGGCAAATCGTTCCGCGAGATCCTCAAAAAGCGCGTGAAGTGATCCAAGCAGAGATGGCCGAAAAAGAGACGAAAGAGAAAAGAACGACTGAAAGACAGCCTCAGTTTTTTCTCCTTTTTCCTCTCTTTCGGCCAATCAAACTCAGATCTTCACATCCCACCCTTTGCGATAACCGTCTCGGCCCCAGAGCTTCAGCGCTTCGGCGTTGTCGAGAATCTTGCCGGTCTTGGGATCGCATTTCACCATGGAGTTCGTGCGATAGGCCATATTGCCGAGGTGGCACATCATCGTGCTCTTCTGGCCTTCGAGGATAGGGCTGTTGAGTTTTGCCTCGCCTCTAATCGCATCGAGGAAGTTGCCAATGTGGGCACCATCGCCACCACCAGCGCCTTTGCCTTTGCTGACTTCGACGCCTTTGACGTCGTAGTTGATCCATGAATCACGGGCGATGGCCATGGTGCCGTTGTCGCCGTAGAAAAGACATTCCGCCAGAGGCTTCTCCGCCGCACGCGGATGAGAACTGCTCTGCACCCACTCACAGCCCGCATGGCCAAAATCATAGACCGCTGTGCCGGTATCTGGCGTTTCCTGCGCGTCATCGAAAAAGTAGCGGCCGCCGTTGTAGGTCGTGCGCAGCGGATAGTCGCCCTTGATGCCCCAGCGCAGGATGTCGAGCGTGTGGATGCCGTTGTTGCCGAGTTCGCCGTTGCCCCAGTGCCAGAACCAATGCCAGTCGTAGTGCGCCAACGATTTGAAATCATGCTTCGCATCATCCGGCACGGGTCCCTGCCACAGATTGTAGTCGATGTCCGGTGCGGCGGGCTTCTCGTTCGTGGCCACAGATTTGCGCGTGTTGTAGTAGAAGCCACGGCCAAAGCGCACCGGGCCGATGACACCGCCGTGCAGCGCTTCAATCGCCTCCTTCATCCATGTGCGACGCTGATTGCCCATTTGCACCACGCGGTCGTATTTTTTCGATGCCTCAACGATCATCTCCGCCTCGTGAGCGTTCTGGCTGCCGGGTTTTTCGACATAGACATGCTTCCCGGCCTGCATGCAGAGCAGCGCGGCGGGAGTATGCCAAAAATTCGGCGTGGCGATGAAGACGGCATCAAGCGTCTTGTCATCGAGAATGGTGCGGAAGTCCTTCACGCCTACGCAGGACACCTTCTGTGTGTCGTTGATGACCTTGAGGCCGCTTTCGAGACGCTTTGGGTCCACTTCGGCCACGTAAGCAATCTCCACGTTCGGCAGCTTCAGCAACGCCTGCACATGCCCCATGCCACGCCCGAGCGCGACGACGGCGACTTTGAGTTTTTTCTGCGCCGCATCCGCAGCACGAAGTTTAGGCAAAGCGGAGACAGCGGCGAGCGCGGACGTTTGATGGAAGAATGTGCGGCGGTTCATGGTGGTGCAAAGAATCGGCACCGAGCGGGTCTGTCTTGCACTCCATCGTTCGTCCTCGTGCTCGTTCTCCTACTCGTCCTCGATCCTTCGGTTCCTGCATCACCCAGCGCACCCGATTTGATCGAGGACGAGCACGAGAACGAGTAGGAGGACGATTCTGAGAGCACTTTTCCCGTGCATCTTTGCCATTTGCGCCAACAATCCCACGCCCTATGACCTTCGCCGAGCTTCACCGCATTTATCATCAGCCGTTCTTCGACCTCCTCAAGCAGGCCCGCGCCGTGCATGACGAGCATTGGACGGACAACTCGGTCCAGCTTTGCACCCTGCTCAGCATCAAGACTGGCGGTTGCAGCGAAGACTGCGGCTACTGCGCCCAGAGCGCCCGCTACACCACCAGCGTGCAGGCGGAGAAGCTCATGCCGAAGGAACAAGTCATGGAGCGAGCCCTCGCCGCGCGTGCCAGCGGCTCCACCCGCTTCTGCATGGGTGCGGCGTGGAAAGGCGTGCGCAAAGGCACTCAAAAATTCGACCAGGTGCTCGATATTGTGCGCGATGTTTCCAAGCTCGGCATGGAAGTCTGTGTCACTCTTGGCGAACTCGGCGCGGATGAGGCCGCCGATCTCAAGCAAGCCGGCGTCACCGCCTACAACCACAACGTGGACACATCCCCTGAGAATTACCCGAACATCGTCAGCACCCACACCTTCGAGGACCGCCTGCGCACCATCCGCCACGCGCAAGATGCTGGCATGTCCGTCTGCTGCGGCGGCATCCTCGGCCTCGGCGAGACCATCGACGACCGCCTGAAAATGCTGGAGGTCATCTCCAACTTCAATCCGCAGCCCGAAAGCATCCCCATCAACGCCCTCATGCCCATCAAAGGCACGCCGATGGGCGACAACGAAGTCATTGATGCCTTCGCCTTCGTCCGCATGATAGCCGTCACGCGCATCGCCGTGCCCAAGGCCAAAGTGCGCCTCAGCGCGGGTCGCACCAATCTCAGCCGCGAAGCCCAGGCCCTCGCCTACTTCGCCGGTGCCAATTCCATCTTCTACGGCGACAAACTCCTCACCACCGCCAATCCCCGCGCCAACGAGGACATGAAACTCCTCCGCGAACTCGGCCTCGCTCCTCTGGAGCCGAATCCAGCGATGGAAGCCCCCGAGTCCATGGACGGCGTGCCGCTCAGCCCCTGCTGCGACCAGTCCTGCGAGAAGGAAAAGGCGAGCGCTTGTTGCTAGCGAAACCGGAAGTTTGCCATCGCCATGAGTCTCCGGGTGAAAGCCATCGTCTCGGGAATCATTATCGAAGGCACTCTAGTTTTGCTTGTCTACTTCTTTGGTTACAGAGCAGACGGCTTGGATTCACCGTTGGTAGCTTTTATCGCCCGGGTTCACATTCCTGTATTCTGGATCGTATCACATCTCGTACCTTTAGATCGGGCGGTCTTGCCTGTTTCGTTGGTCACTTCCGCGTCACTGTGGAGCTTTGCAACGTATGGAATATTGTGTTGGCGACGACGTTGTGGAAAACGTTGAGTGCTCACACCACCGCCTTCAACAACCGCGCCAGATACAAACTCGCGGTCTTGCCGACTTCGACGACTTCGGCATGATGCAGCGTCTTTGGTCGCAAACCGGCGGCCCAGTTGGTGAGGATGGAGATGCCGGCGACTTCCATGCCGAGCGCGCGGGCTTGAATCGCCTTGGTTGACCTCACGCGCAAAAGAACTAATCTCCAGCCATGCATGCCGTCGAATTCACCACCGAGCTTCACGGAGACACCAGTTTCCCGATTCCCGGCAACATTGCCGCTCAGCTTCCCAAGAGCGGAATGGCGCGTGTCATCGTTTTGACGGACACGGACGATGATTCCGGCTGGCGTGAGGCCGCCTACGGCCAGTTCCTCAAAGACGACGCTGAGGAAGACGCGATCTACGAAGCTCTCGCGTAACATGTTCGGCGAGATCCAGCTCTGCAGGTTTCCCTTCACCTCGGGATCGGGTTTCAAGATTCGGCCAGCCTTGGTGCTGTTCGATCTTGGGCAGGACGCGATCATCGCCCGTGTGACCTCCGTGCGCAGAAATGGTGCGCTCGATGTCACCGTGCGCGACTGGCAGGCTGCGAACTTGCTCAAACCTTCCATCGTTCGCTTGGATCGCCTCGTCACTGCTGAAAAGACGATCTTCATTCGCCGTCTCGGCGTCTTGAGCAGCCACGACCTCGAAGACGTGCGCGCCTGCTGGAATCAGGCAATGCGTCTGTGATCTTGATCACACCACCGCCTTCAACAACCGCGCCAGATACAGGCTCGCGGTTTTTCCGACTTCCACGACTTCGGCGTGGTGCAGCGTCTGCGGTCTCAGACCGGCGGCCCAGTTGGTGAGCATGGAGATGCCGGCGACTTCCATGCCAAGGGCGCGGGCTTGAATCGCCTCGGGCACAGTGGACATGCCGACGGCATCAGCACCGAGCGTGTGCAGCATGCGGATTTCGGCGGGCGTTTCATACTGCGGGCCGAGCAGCGCGGCATACACGCCCGTGTGCAGCTTCAAACCGATCTCCACCGCCGCCGCGTGGAATTTAGCCGCCCATGCACGCGAATAGACCTCGCTCATGTCATGGAAGTTCGGCCCGCCGAGCAGCGGTGTGGTGCCCTGGAGGTTGATGTGATCCGTGATGAGCATCAAACCGCCGACATGGAAGTGCTCGTCGATCGCACCTGCCGCGTTCGTGAGCACGACGCGCTTCACGCCGAGGCTGTGCATGAAACGAATGCCCGCCGTGACTTCTGCCGCGCTCAGCCCTTCATACAAATGCCGCCGCCCTTGCGCGATGAGGACCGGCCGGTCGTGATGACGTGCCAAAACAAATCGTCCCGCATGCCCCGGCACCGTGGAAGCACTCAAACCGGGCACCTCGGCATACGGCACCTCGTATTCGACCCCAAACGCCTCCGCGACACCTCCAAGACCGGAACCAAGCACGATGGCCGTTTCGGGGCGGGCATTTTGAATTTGGGCGAGACTCATGCGGCCCATGTTCGAGCGGCAATGCGTTGCTTCAACTGCTGATGCAGTTCCTTCACACTCGGCATCCCGACCCCAACGGCCTTTGCTAGGCTGCAGTTTGGGAGGCCAAGAAATGACCATGTTGCATTCCCCCTGCTCCCACCTTTGATGCGCATCTAAACTTTGAACTGAAAGACACATCATGGGCGCACAATGGAAACAGAAATGGCGGGAAATGGCTGCAGACCAGAAGGGGAAGATCACAGGGAAGCTGGTGCGGGAAATCCAAGTGGCGGCGAAGCTGGGCGGGCCGCATCCCGAGTACAATGCGCGACTCGCGGCCGCAGTGGCGATCGCGAAGAAGCAGAGCGTGACGCGGGATACCATTGAGCGGGCGATCGCTAAGGGCTCGGGCACGGGACCAGATGCGGTGCAGTATGAGACGACCACTTATGAAGGCTTCACGCCGCACCGAGTGCCGGTGATCGTGGAATGCCTGACGGATAACAACAACCGGACGTCCTCAGACATCAAGGTGCTGTTCCGTGCAGGCAGCATGGGCAAGGTGGCGTGGATGTTTGATCACTGCGGTGTGATCGAGGCACATCATGCGGACAAGTCGCTGGACATCGAAGTGGCCGCGCTGGAAGCGGAGGCGGACAATGTGGAGCCGATGGAGATCGAGGATGAAGAAGCGGCGGGACACCTCGGTGCGCGGTTCTTCTGCCAGATGACGAGCTTGGATGCAGTGACGAAGGCTTTGAAGGCGGCAGGTTGGCAGGTGACGACTTCGGAGATGAGTTATGTGCCGAAGGAATTCCCGGAGCTGACGGATGAGCAGCGCGATGAGGTGACGACGTTTTTGCAGACGCTCGATGCGCATGATGATGTGCACCGGGTGTATGCGGCCCTGAAATGAAAACTCGATGCCCATGAAAGTCTTTGGCTGCCTTCTGCTCACAACGCTGCTGATCTGCGGCTGCGGAAAGAAGAAGGCTGTGCCACAGATAACGAAAGCGGCGGAATCGGTCGTGGTGAAGCCGACGCTGATGACGGAGGCGGCGAAGCTAGGATTGGCAGAGCGTGTGCCGGTGGATGTGGAGTTTTGCGTGAGCAGCGTGCAGTGGAAGAAGCATGCTGAGGCGCTCAAGACCTCGAACTGGTGGAGCCAACTCATGGCGCTGCTGGAAGACAAGACGCCGGCGGCGAATGGAATGACGAACGTGGCGATTGATGAGATATTCATCGCCTTCGGCCAAGGAAGCACGAAGAGCCTCACGCTGCTGCGGCAGTTGAACGATCTTTACAACGAGACGGCGTATCGCGGTATGATGAGCGGCGGCGTGCTGGCGGGTTTGGGGACGAGTTTTGATGCAAAAAAACTGATGGAGGCGGCGGTGCGTGATCCAGCGGTGTTAGAGACACTGATTTTGCTGCTGGAACGCTTTGAAATGCCACCGGTGATGATCGGCGTGGCATCGCCGGAGCCAGAGAAGGCGTTGAAGCTGGCGACTGATCAATTGCATCTAGCGGAATGGCTTGGCGATGCGCCGCAGTCGCGCATTGTGACAACGCAGGGAGAGAAGATCACGGTGAATGAGATCGCGATGAGCTCTGTTTTAACGTTGGAGCGACGACAGGAATGGATGGCGGCGCTGATGAAGACGATGCCGGAGATCACACCGGAAATGAAGGACCGCATCACACGCGGGCTGGAGGTGCTGGCACGGAAGAAGTGGGTGCTGGCGCTAGGCTTGGGGAAAGAGCGTGCGTATGTCGCAGTAGCGAAATCGACGGAGCAAATCCGTTTGGCGAACTCGGTGGAGGATTCGATGCTGGCGCGGCCGGAGATGCGGAAGCTCGATGCGGATGCAATGAAGACGCTGGGATTGATCGCATGCTGGGACGGGCCGTTTTGGGATGCACTTCAATCAGATCAGCCGTTTCAACCAATCGTGCGTGGATTGCTAGACGGTCTGAAGTCCGAGAAGATGTTTGCGAGCATGACGCGTGCACTGGAGCCGCAGATGGTGGAGCTAGCAGCGGCGGAACGGGAGTTTTACCATCGCGAGCACACGACTGGAGCTGCGGTGGCGTGGTGGGACGGAGGATTGCAGGTGAATTGGACCGGTGGCATCGCCACGACAAACTTGGATGCGCTGGCAAAGGTCTCGCAGTTCACACCGCTGCTGGATGAGCCAGACGTGGTCTTTGGCCTCACTGGTCATGGTTCAACGGCGGGGACGGGTAGGGCGTATTTTGAGGCGTGGATGCGTGCCGTTTACGCAGCCGCTCAGGAACTGGCGAAAGCAGGTGTGGGCGGCGCAACGTCGATGCAGATGCTGACTCTGATGAATCAATCGGTGCTCCCGAGTGTGATCGGTGTGTATGATGGCACGAAGACGATCTATCAGAAAGCACTGGGGAATGACGGAGCGTTGATTCTCGACATCGGCGGCAAGATGCCACTGCTGCCGGGATTACCGCCGGGCGGTGAAGCCGTGCCGCTGCCACGCTTTGCGATGGCGCATGAGGTGAAGAACCGTGCCTTGATCGGTGTATCATGGCAGAACATTGAAGAGGGACTGCGGCAGGCGTTGATGGTGGTGCCAGCGGCAGAACCAATCAAGTTACCCAAGACGGTGACCAAGCGGTATGGCGAGGTGATGAGTTTCGCTTATGAACTGCCTGTTGGATCGAATGATCTGCTGCCATGTGTGTCCCTGACGGAAAAAATTTTGGTGCTGGGCACATCACGGACCCAGCAGATTCGAATTGCGGAAAGCCTCACGCAATCGGGTCAAGCATTGGCACCAACGGGGATGCGGCTGAAAGTCAATTTCACAAGGCTGCGGGATTTTTTGAAGGCTTTTGCGGCGGTGCGTGCACAGACTAGCGGCGCGGATGGCTTTAAGGTGGCGTTAAAATGGCTGGCGCCGTTTGAGACGATGGATTTGCGGATGTGGAGTCAAGAAGGGCAGGGAAGAGGAACGCTATCGTGGAAAATGCACGATGTGTTGAGCTATGATTGAGGCCGTTTGGACGTGAGGAAGCTTGTTCGTTGCTGTTCCTGTCTCATCGACGAAAGCAGGCCATTACTTCGGTGAGACGATCGCAGGTTCGGTTTGGGGTTGCCAGATGAGTGACCCGTTTTCGTCTTTGGCATAAATAACCGGAACGGCTTTGCCTTTGGGGCCTTCGGGTAGAAGACAGCCTTCAGCATCGAAGTTGGCGATGCGGGCACCCTTATAGCGAATCCAACCCTGGAGTGCGCCAGAATCGGAGTCGTAGCGATAGACGTCACGCCATTGCTTCGGCGTGGTGAGGCGTGGACTGACGTAGGCGGGTGCGGTGGAACGCTCGAGGACGTCAGCGAAGAGGACTTGGCTCAGCAGGGTGAGATTGAGGCCACGCAGCATGTAGCGTTCTCCGAGAGAGAGCTGATCGGGCGGAGACATGGTGTCGATCTGACCAGAGGCCTGCTCAACAAAAACGCCCTGCATGATAAGACGATGTAACTCGGCGCGGACATCGGCAACGGCAGAGGATTTGGGAGATGCGGCGGCCAATGCATCGAGTTCGCGCTGCGAACCGAGATAGAAAGAATGAAAACTGGCAATGGCATTGAGCACTTTTTCGATGGTGCTGCGGACAGTGAGGTCCGATTTTTCAGCGATGCGTGTCTTTAGAGCGATGCTGATGGCTTCACCGAGTTTGACGCGAAGCTTGGCAGCTTCGTCTTTGCGTTTTTCATCGCGTTCTGCGGCGGTGAGGGTCTCAAGCTGAGGATTGAGCATGAGATACTGCTTTTGCAGGCCGCTGCGTTCTGCTGGAGTGAGGATTTGATCCAGCAGACGGCCACGTAGGTTGGTGTCCTTCAAACTGAAGGCGAAGAGGATTTTTACCCAGCGTGAATCGGTGTCGGAAGTGGGAAGACCAAAGTCGGGGTTGTGAGTTTGGTAATGAATTTCGGCAACGCGGCCTTGCTCGTCATAGAAGTGCATCTCGTTGGGCAGCATGTAGAAGCTGATGATTGCCGGGGCGCTGATGCTGGCACCGTTGTCGGCAAAAATGCCGATGTCGATACGATGGCTGCGGATGCCGGTGGCCGTGATGACAGGCGGCTGCCAACGAACGCGAATGCGCATGACATTGCTGCCGGGAGCCGAGTCGATGCGAACGAAGCGCGGATCGCCTTGCAGCACTGTGACACGCATTTGCAGCAAAGCCTTGGTGAGATTGAGTGTCTTGTCGAAGCCGATGAGCATGCCGTGCTCAGCTTCATTGCCACGCAGGATGAGTGCAATGGAGACGGGTGTGTCGGAAAGCTGCCAAGGATAGGAGCCGGGCAGTTCGAAGTAATTTTTACCGGCTTCAATCTTGGTTTCTTCAATGACTTGCAGAAGAACAAGCGGTGGAATTTTCTCCGGCGTCATTTCATGGGCGATTTGCACCATTTTTTCTTCGTCGATCTGCGTGCCGTCGAAAACCACGGGATGTGCCTTACCGGTGAAGTAATCTTCTGGTGTTTGAACCATCTTGTTCGCACGACGAAAGATGGACTGCATCGTCGGCATGAGCAGATGCTTTTCAATGAGCCGCTTCTGCGTGTCGGGAGGAAGAGCAGCGGCGGTGGAAAGTAACGCCTGGAGGAAGGGCTGATCAGTGCCGGAGGAACCCTGGGAAATGAGTAGAGCAGGGGTGTTCAGCGGCAGGAGATCACCATGTCCACCGCCGATACCGTTGGCACCTATGTCATGGTCTTGATGTTCGGGGTAGATGAAAAGGTTGTTGGAGAGATACTGCTGGGCGAGGAAGCGATTCCCACCGGGATCCATCATGTAAAGCCGCGGCAGGCAGCCGAGTTGCTCGGCGGCAGAAGCCATGGAGCAGTTGCCGATGGTGGGCTGCGGACGAAGCTGTGTAGCGGCACCTTTGTCGTTCTCCACTGCCTGAAAAACTTGGAGCTGCGGATACTGTGCGGTGTTTAACGGTGAGTGTTGGCCGTCGCGATTTTCATAGGTAATGGCTTTCAGACCTGCCGCTGTACCGTTGACGAACCATTCGTTGAGCAGTTTGGCGACATTGTCCGTTCGCGTGGTGACGGGTTGCGCAGAGACGATGGTGATGCCCAGCGTTAGGAACGCAAGGAGGCGCAAAGCTACCGTGGTCGTGAATGACACGCGGCATTGTCATGGCGACGTGCTGCTTGGCAAAGAGAATGTGCTATGCCAAAGATTTATCCTTCGGTCGATGCGAGCGGAAAACGCAGCTTGATTTCGGTGCCTTGATCGGGATTGCCCTGAACGAAAAGCTGGCCGCGCATCTGCTCTGCGAAAACAGCAAGGATTTTGAGGCCGAGTCCCGTGCCTTCTCCAGGATGAAATTCGGGAGGCAGGCCTATTCCGTCGTCGCTGATGACGAGTTCGCCGCTGGAGTGCGTGTAATTCAGCGTTGCGGTGATTTGTCCGCGACGGCCATGCGGATAAGCGTGTTCAAGGCAGTTAGAGAGCGCCTCATTGAGAGTGAGGGCGAGCGGCATGAGCCATTCCTGCTGGATGGGGCCTTCCTGGATTTCCAATCGTACAGTGATCTGTTCCGCAGACAATTCATAACATTCACGCAGATGCGCAACGAGGTCGCGCGTGAAGTCGCTAAACGTGTCGCCTTTCCCAAGCGCGACCTGATAGAGATGCTGGTGCAATGCGGCAATCGCACGCACGCGGCTCTGACTGGAGCGCAGGGCGTCACGCGCATCCTGATCGCTCACACCATTGATCTGCATGTTGAGCAGGCTGGAAATGATCTGAAGGTGATTCTTGATGCGATGATGTGTCTCAGTGAGCAGAAGTTTTTCGCGCTCCAGATCGACGACAGGCCAGCGCTGGCTGGAGGGCGAAACGACTTGGAAAGCGAGCGGCACCGCTGCTTTCAAAGAGACCGGCTGAGTTTGCTGAGCCAGTGGTGGTGCCACTTGCTGATCGGAATGTGCGGTGAGTTCAAAGCTGCCGTCATCGAGCATGCGGGCGCTGATTTTCACGACACCGCGTTTGCCATCGGCGCCATAGAACGGCCTCTCTACGACGTTTTGCGGATTCGCGGCCTGCAGGCTCAGATCAGCAAAGAAGCCGGTGGAATCGGAGGGCTTAAAGAATTGATGCAGCGGCCGACCGATGGCGATAGCGGCATCGAGCTCGAAGATTTGCTGAGCATGCTCGGTCCATGTGCGAACGCGGCCATTGGCATCCGTGGTGAGTAAGGCTGCCTGCGTTTGCGTGCTGGCCGTTGCCCCCGCAATGCTCGGTGAAATCGGCACAATGCAAGGCGCTGAGGCAAGAACATCGGGTGCCGCGACCTCTTGGAGGTAATGAATCGTGCAGTGCGTTTCGCCCTGTGCATCAGGCACGGCGGCGAGGTGCAGGATGGCATTGGAGAAGGAACCATCGACACGTTTGATGCGAACACCGAGCGCCTCGGCCTGTCTGCCGCTGTGTTGCAACTCGCGCAATGCATCACGCCGAGCGGTGGCGCTGTCGGGATCGAGCCAAGCATCAAGCGGGAAGCGGCGGAGTTCGGACTTGGCTTGGCCGAGCAAGGCTTCGGCATGCTGATTGACTTCAAAGATGACGCCAGTCTTGTCAGTGAGTACGATGGCGATGGGGCTGCCCTGCAAAAGCGTGCGCAGCTTGGCTTCCATACTGCGAAGCTGCTCTTCATGCCGTGTGTGTTCGGTGGTATCCTGAATGCTCACGAGCAAACCGCCGCCGGGCAACGCTGTAGGATGGAACTCGAGTTCTTTGAGCAGTCCGTCTGCGGTGGCGAGTGACACCGTGCGTGTCAGCTGACGACGCCAGACGCTTTCACGCCAAGCGAGTGTGACCTGTTCACGATGCTCGTCCGTGGGGCAAGCATGTGCGAGCCAGCTTTCGACGGTTTGATCTTTTTCGAGTGGGCGGCCAAGCAGTTTTGCGAGGCGTTCGTTTTGAAACACCGGAGTTCCACGTTCATCCAGAACGAACACGCCGCAGGGAACACCTTCAAGATAGGTTCGCAGGCGTGCTTCACGTTTGCCGAAAGTGTACTGTGCTTCCGTAAGAGTGCGTAGTTCCTGGCGAGCGCGTGAAAGTTCGTCTTCCATGCGCTGCAAGACAATGTCATTCACTGCTGGGGCGGCTGCCACTGGAGCAATGGCCGGTGCCAGGGGCGGCATTTCAAAGGTCGTGCGCGCTGCAGTTTCAGCTTCTGCGTGAGACGGAAGCCCCATGAGCATGAAGCGGCGTAGTGAATCGCTGACGCCTTTGTGCGCCAACGTGGAGACGAGCCAGCGCGAAGGTGATGAGTGGTCCGAAGAAGAATTCGTCCGTGTCGTGATGCAACCGGATACGTTGACTTCACCAGCGGCAACTTTGGCAAGTGTTTCGAGCGTTTGCTGACGCAGTGCGCTGAAGTCACGGCCTTCCCCAAAGATTTCCCAGAAACTGGTCGTGCCTTCCTTGATCCCTTTGTCCAAAGTAAGATGTGCGGCGGCTATATTGGCACGTTGAATCACGCCTTGAGAATCCAACACGAGCATTGGCAAGGTGCATTCGAGTAGGTCAGGCGTTTTCTTTTCCACCTGGCCGCCTTTTGGGACTTCCAATGTGGAAGCCGCTTCCGCCTCAGTTTCTGTGTCATGCTGCGGGGAGGCGAACTTCTCGCAGGTGACCATTAGACCGCCCACCGATGCATCACGCTTTTTGCGCCAAGGGCGAACTTCCCAGCGATAAACAAGATTACGGCCATCCGGCCCACTGACGGCGTCATGCTCACTGCGAACGATGTGTCCCTGTAGCGCACGTTCATAAACCTGCCGCCATCCTAGATGCAGGCCGGGAAAGATTTCGTACTGGCTCCTACCGACAAGAGGCTGCACCTGCTGCAGACCAAATTCGTGAATCCACTGGCGGTTGGCCAGCATGTACCGCATAGCACGATCAAACATGGCCATCGCCACTGGGGCGTTTTCCACAAGGACTCCGAGCACCATTTCCATGTCTTCGGCTTCGGTGTTAGACGATTCGTGCACGGCGGAAGAACTAAAGGAGGGCGCAGTTATCCCGGCACGATGCAAGCGTGGCTCAACGTCCATTTTCTCCAAAGGCGATGTCTGCGCCTTGGGTTGAATGACGTTTTTGAGCACTGAAGATGACATCGTGGGATTTATCTGAGAAGTTTTAAAAATTAGCCTCTCTAAAGTTCTCAACAAGGAAAAATTACAAGGAATTGCGACTCAATTCAGCAATAAATGCGCCGAGTCGCAAGCTCCATCATTGAAGAAGTTTTTTGCTCTCATTCACGATGGTATGGCTCGCCGCGCATAATCTTATGAGCACGATAAAGCTGTTCCACCAGTACAACGAGAGCGATATCGTGCTGCATCGTCATTGTAGAAAGTGACCAGCAGTGTTTAGCACTCGCACGAAAATGTGCCGAATACCCATCTGCGCCACCAATCACGATACATATGCGCTTACGGCCCGAAATCTCCTCGTGCTGGATCCATTTAGGGAGACGCTGAATAAAGCAGAGTTTGAAAAAGCGCCCTCTTGGCTGCCAACTCGGAGAATTTTGCCGCCGTTTTTCAGGCCTGCAATCCGGCTGGGGTCGAGGTTTGTATTCGCGATT
>Ga0114970_10001073_pt1 | contig 20543 bp, 14 predicted proteins | sample M_140205_XF_Meta_FD_87030 | JGI IMG/M metagenome (GOLD analysis project Ga0114970, IMG submission 87030) | Freshwater microbial communities from Lake Montjoie, Canada to study carbon cycling - M_140205_XF_MetaG | ecosystem: Environmental > Aquatic > Freshwater > Lake | place: Lake Montjoie... | reverse complement strand
TTGAGTAATGCTATTATATATGATGACTGGGAAAGCTTCAATATATTCATATTTAAAGTTTTAGAAAATATAAAAATAAACAACATATCATAAATGTGCAAAGGTGTAAAATAGGATTTAGATGAAAGAATATATGCGGACTTATTATTGTTGTGAAACCCGAATACTTTGACTAAACTACAAAATAGTATAAAAACATCAATTAGAAGAATCAAAACATAAAAATAGTATAAGAATATACCGAACTAAAAAAATTGAATATTTATATTTTTCTTTATTTTTATGCAGAACACATATGACAACTATAACGGTTAGTGTCGATTTATCACGATATCCATTATTATGTAATAGTAATATTACAACAAATATTGAGGATATAATACGTAATTTAATCGATATAGGCTATGATACAAAATTTGGTCTAACTACCGTTGCAACACCCAATATTCACGAGCCATTAACAATTGAAAGTTCAATTTATAATCATATTTCATCTTTACATAAACGTACTGAAAAAACGGAAGATACAATGACTGAATTAACGTCCACTTTACATAAACTAATAGGTATTTCCTCCAATTCGGCAAAAAAAGGTGGGTTCGCGGAAGACATATTAGAACATACAATTAAAATGCGCTATGGAGATATTCGATTTGAAGCAAAAAATCAAACAGCCCATTCGGCCGATGCATGGCTACATTTACCTGATAACCAGATTATTATGTTGGAAAGTAAAAATTATACAAACACTGTTAGTAAAAAAGAATTAGATAAATTCGAAGCGGATATGATAACACACGGTGTGCATTGGGGTATTCTAATAAGTTTTAATTCACCTATATCGGGTATGCGTGAATTGGATTATTACGTATTTACACATAATAAGCAAACATATGTTATATTTATCATTTCGAATATTCAAACCGTTGATGATTTTCATCGCTTACTTGACTTGGGTCTCCAATTGATGCGCAGGCATATTCAATTGGAAAAACAAAATATTAAATTGGACTATGTGGCTCAGGATGTAACCGCCGCGTTATATGACCTTCACAAATTAATTGCTAAAAATAATACATTACGTGATGCATTTTATACTATGGAACGCGAAATCCATAAATCGACGAATGAATATTATGGAATATTGCGTAACTATCAATATGAAATTGATGTGTCGATTCGACATATTATACAAAAAGTAGATGTTATTATGTGTGATTCAGCGCAATCTATTATGGACGGACTTTATAATGGTATAGGTGCGGTAGCAACACCCAATAAAGAAATCGCAAATATTGTATCCCGTATTATCGACACGTGTATTCCTAAAGGATGGAAACTTGCATCTGGGACAGATTCTTCGCCCAAATTTTTAGCGGAAAATGGTTCAACAATTGCCACAATCAAAATTCAATCTAAAAAGGTGGTCGTTATTATACACGACCGGGATTTAGAAATATCATTTTGTATAGGAAAAGAACAAACTATTTTACACAATTTGGAGATGTTGCGTGGATACACTGTATAATATAATTATTCGTTTTCATCAAAAAGTCTAATAACAGTTTATATTATAATGTTTTTTTAAATTGATTATAATATATAAATAATGAGTGGCGAAAGTACAAATGAAGTCCCGATTTTATATAATATGGATGCTAAAAAACGAGTTATGATGGATGAATGGGTTCTCAGTAATCGTCCAGAATTTATTCAGTATATGAATACTAATTTTATAGAACAAATCCAACAAGCTTCTCGTGATGTGCACTATTTCTGGGATGAAAGTACTGAACCTGCAACATTAACACCGATTGCCGTATTTAAACATCAACAGTTTATTAGTGATTTCCTACAGGAAAATTCACCCTATCGTGGATGTTTATTATATTATGGTCTCGGTTCCGGAAAAACACTTAGTTCTATCAATGTCGCCGAAGGTATGAATCGTCAAGTTATAGTTTTATTGCCCGCTTCACTCAGTAGCAATTTTAAAGAAGATTTATCGAAAAAAGGAAACAGTATTTATCATTTGGAAAATCATTGGCAATTTATGCGCATCGATAATTATAAATTAAAAGGCGAACAAGCTAAATTACAAAGTATAGGATTTCCAGTTAATAACGACTCTCTGATGAGTCGATTATATATGACATCTGGTAAAGGCAATGGGTTCTGGACAATTGTTCGTGGAAATAGACAAAATAATTACGAGTCATTTACACCGGAAGAACAATCGCAAATACATCAAACAGTAGAAGCGCTAACAAACTACAAATATAAATTCTTTAACTATAACGGCGGTGCAGGTATTGTCGCCAAAATAATGCGGGAAATCCTTGTAGATGAAAACAATCATAACGTCTATGATGATATTGAAACCCAAGTGTATAGAGAACTATTTGGTGCGTCAAGCTTACCTATTCATTCACTTCCAAAACCCGATAAACAAAAATTAAAAAATACGATTCTAAGTCGTATTTATCGTTCAACACATATAGCAAATCCTTTTGATAATAAATTAGTTATCATTGATGAAGTTCATAATTTGATGTCGCGTATATGCAATGGTAGTCAAAACTCTCTTATTTTGTATGAAATGATACTGCGAGCTAAAAATTGCCGTATTGTTGCGTTAAGTGGAACACCGATTATTAATAGTCCATTTGAATTAAGTATATTATTTAATTTATTGAAAGGATATACGACATATTATAAACTTTATTTAGGAAACACACCAAATAAAGTCAAACTTGAAACCGCACTTCAACAGAATGAACATATTGACCGTTATATCATCGATTCACAATTACGGTATATTGAAATTACGCGTTATCCACACGGTTATGTGAAACATCCTTCGGCTGAATATAAAACGACGGTTGTTAGAAATACGGAATATGATACAATGACGGATATAGAATGTATCGACTTACTTCGAGAACAATTTTTACAAGATGGAATAATGCTTTCAACAACTGCTGATTATACGATAGAAAACTTAAGTATATTCCCCGATATATTCATCAAAAAAATATCAACAGACCGTTGGGCATTAGATATTGAAACAGCAAAAAATACATTTTATGATTTATATGTTGATAAAAGTAGCTCTGAAATTAAAAATATAGATGAATTTAAATATCGGTCGCTTGGAATTGTTAGTTTTTATAATGAAAAAAGTGATATTGACAGACAAGTATTTCCGGATAAAATATATGATCCTAAAAATCCCGAATGGGTAGATGTATCAGATTATCAACTTGTAAAATATGAAGAAATGCGTAAAATTGAGCGTGTTAAGGAAAAACCGCGTAAATCATCCGATGTTATTAAAGATATGACACTAAATATCGAATCGTCCGTTAATAATTTATTCAAAGTATTTAGTAGGCAAGCATTATTATTCACATTTCCACCGAATATAAAACGCGCCATGATGCGTGATTATAAAAATGTAGGGAAAGATTGCACGGATGTAGCCGAAGAATGCGACTTAACTGAAAAATTGGATGAGGGTGCATATGCAACCGATTTACGTCGCAATATAGAAGCACTAACTGTTGGAAATTTAACAGTTAATTCAACTGAACAATACAATTTATCCGTACTAAGTCCCAAATATACGCGATTATTAACCAATATTTCAGGAACACCTGGGTTAGTATTTGGCTACTCGCAATATCGTAGTGTGGAAGGTATCGAAATATTCAAACGGGTATTGGATTGTAATGGATATCGTTTATATGACGCAAAAGATTTACAACCGATTACGGTAGGAACAAAGGTTCGATATGAACTTGATTCGTCTATTAAAAAATGGGTGACTGCCGACGTCATATCGGCACCTTCGGCAAAAACCGTTAGTATTCGTTTTGATGGGAAGACCATCGACAATGTTCTATTATCCAACCTCTATATATGTTATTATGCATTATGGACAGGAACCGAATCTATCGAACAACGTAGTGAAATTATGAGTGTGTATAAACATTCTCGTAATATGTTCGGGCAGCGTCTATTGATTTTACTAACAACCAGCAGTGGTTCGGAAGGTATTAATTTGAAATATGTGCGACAGGTACATATTATGGAACCGTATTGGAATAAAGTTCGCATAGAGCAAGTTATTGGTCGTGCGCGACGAATTGAAAGTCATGCTGGCTTACCTGTTGAACAAATGAATGTTAGAGTCTTCGAATATGTTAGTAGATTTACTGAATCACAAATGAAAGGTGAATTTACTGATGTGAATAGTCAATTACAACAACAAATTTTACGCGGAATATCATCGGATGATTATATTACAAGCGACCAGTTATTGCTCCAAATCTCGGATAGAAAGTTCGGTATTATTAGCAAATTTCTAAATGCCATTAAAACAATATCGATTGACTGTGCTTATAATCGTGAAGAAAATGTGTTGAGCGACCCGACATTGGAACAATGTGTTCCGTACAAACCTGGTAGTGAATATGCATTCAATCCCAAGAAGAACCCGAGTCCACACGAAACAAATTTGCGTGAAAAAGTATCATTTGTTCACGAAACACGTAAAGGGTTATATCCACTCATATACCGCAATGACCGTGGACAAATTTTTCATGTCTTGTATCAAATACCACTAGAATATAAATTAGATGAATTGCCCGATGACGTTATCTTGCCTATTTATAATTTCTATACGTATTATGGTATTAATCCTACATTGCGAGGATTCGGTAAGCCGGCCACAAAAGCACTGATTGGAAGCATACGTCGTAATCCGGAAACGGGTCGATTACGACTTGTCTTGGATTATCGTTTTACAAAAGATAGTGTTATCAGTCATTATTTACAAGCGGAACAATGTATTTTACGTGTATTAAAAGAAGATGAAACCATACCACAATTTACAAATGAGCGTGATAGAGTTATTTTTACAAGAAGAGTCCAGAAGCAATTGGAAAAAGAACCGGTTCTTTATGCTGAGGTTGAACCTGAATTGGAACACACACTACAATCGCGCACCACACAACAACCAAGTACTGCTGCAAGTCTAAGAACCGGTGTGCGTATGAAACTAAACATTAAAACGGCATCAAAACGTCCTTTATCGCCTATTAAATCAATATCGGCATCACCTATAAAACAACGCCCTGTATCACCTATAAAACAAACATCGAAACAACGTCCAGTTTCTAAAAAAAATAAAAAAACGCAAGAACACCAACACCCCGATGAACAACAATATTTTGAACATCAACCATCTGGATTATCGTGTGGAAGACACGCATTGAATCATTTACTCGGTGGAGAGTTTTTTACATTTTCAAATACAAAAAAAGCAAGAGAAACACCCCTTAATTTAGATAAACCACCAATATGCTATGATTCGTGTGAGCCAAAAGGGCAAGTGAATTTACAGCAATTATGTTATACGATGCGAACACAATTTGTTGAATTGGTTGACCAAGTCGATACTGACGAACACCAAGAATTTACGTGTTTAGCGATTGAAAATTATAATGAATCATTACTTCGAGTCGCTTTATGCCTATTTAATTATAAAATGGCAGGAACATATGTTGATAATGAGGATATAGTGGCATATATACGGTCGCATGATAAAGAATGGAAATTGCTTGTGAATGAAGGTGGTTCGTTACAAGGTGGGCATTGGGTTGCGTATTGTAAATATGAACACGATGACGCTGTTTATTATTTTAATTCTCTTTTGAAAAAAGTTAGAACTTTTGCGAATATAGGTGAATTTGCTAAATATTGTGATACACGAACCCGCGATCAGTTTTATATAGTTGAAGAATATGAAACACGTGAATATAAAAATCCATTACACCACGTTTATTTATTTCCACAACAAACGATCGTCTGTCCTCAGTTTACATTCGGGCAAGTTATTCAGCTTAGAGATAAAAAGGGTAAATTTTACTTTGTTGAAAGACGATTTATTGCAGATAATCCTGCTCAAGCGGGTGTATGTAATGGAATTCGTGTCGTTAAAAAATATATAAACGGTGATACAATAGACCCTACAACCGATTTAGAACGTGTAACAACCGATACATTAAATGAGGGGTCCCTATTAGAAGGATTCAATAACAATGATGTTGTTATGTATGGAGGAAAAATGTATATAATACATTTTACAATAACATCAAAACAAAACGTGGATGACCGTTATGAAAAACCAACACAGCATTTCATATTGTATGAATTGGATTCTTTATTGGAAGTATCATTGGATGAATTGGTTCAATGAAACAAATATAAATATAAATATTTAACTATAGTTCTATTTACACGCACAACAAAACATTATGTCAAGTGAAAATAGAAATATACTTGGGAAATATGAAAATAAAACCGATGATGAAATTCGAAATCAAGTATTTTTAGAATCATTTCCGTATTGTGTTATGACATTGAATATTCACGGATGTCTTAATATTGGAAATATGATGCGAACCGCTAATCTTTGTGGATGTAGAAAATTTATTATTTTTGGACGTAGATATTATGATAAACGAAGTTGTGTAGGAACACAAAATTATATAACACATGAACGAATTATGGGAATCACTGAAGAACATACACATACCCGTAATTTAACTACTGTTTTACAGCCCGATGATTATATTCTGGATGAAAATGTATTCTACAACTATATCGCAGATAATGATTATCTACCGATATTCGTAGAACAGGATACCACCTCGGTGCGCGCAACAACGGATAATATAATAAGTATAGTATTAGAAGCGAAACGAATGAATCTAAAGCCTATATTTATTTTTGGAAATGAACACGAAGGTATACCTCATAATATTTTACATACTCGTTCGCGATTTTCAAATCATTTTACAATAGAATTGGACCAAATGGGAGCAATACAATCACACAATGTTGGGTGTTGTTGTGCTATTTTGTGTTATAAAATAATGGAAGTGTTTCAAGCATTGGTAGTGACAAGCTAAATTATAAATAAGAGTTAAGAATTGGTTATAATATTATATTTATTAAAATAATCCATTTTATTGTAAAAATTGAATGAATTTTTTAATACTGCAGATAATTGTGTGAAGCCACTTATACTATTACCATAAAATTCTTCACAATTCACTATTATTATTAAATCTAAATATCCATTTTCATCATAATTTAAATCATTTTTTTTCTTATATAGTATATTATCATACGTTTCTAATTTACGATATAATAAATGTAACGAATGTAATTTTTCAATACCATTTGTACATATATAGATTGGATGTTTATTTTTAAAAGGTAAATTGTCTATTAATTCATCAATAGGTGGCACAATGTAAGGAACACCCCAGTTTTTCAAATTGGGTATCCAATCGTGTTCATATCTATAATGAATACAGTTATAATGTTTATTTATAATATTTTTAGTCAATTCATTTATTATTCTATCATTGGGTATTAATGTTTTAAACACACTACATATTTGTTCCATATTATGTAAATTAGTATAATACCAAAAACTTCCACCAATTATTACATATTTTTTATAATTAACATTTATACTATTAATTATCTCTTCTTCCCTTAAAAAGTTGCGATCTTTCCATAATTTCCCTTCAACTTTATTTCTATAAAAATCATATGTATTCGAATCATTCATATCATCAGTTATTGAACAATAATCAATATAATATTTATTACTTTTAAAACTTTGTAAATTGAATAAATTATCTACAGAATAACTGGAGTATATTTCATGATTTTCAACCGCTCTACTTGATGCATTTCTTATTGTGAAATTATATTTATATTTTAAACTAAAATTATATATTGATACTAAATCTCGTAACATATCTGTAAATCCACCAAACAAATCAAATATTAATAACATTATATAAATATATATTTTATATGTATTTATGTAATTATGTAATTACGAGTATTATAAATTGAAATATTTTGGACAAATAATTAATTTTTGAAATTCGGGGGTTGACCACGCCGCGTAATATACAGGTCCATTCGATGGAATTGTTTTTATATAATGGTCATCATTACACGTATCGTCCGTCATAATAAAATGAATATCGATATTCATATTATTCATATTAATGATTTGTTGTTTGGTGTTCATATCGATTAGCTCAAACGGTTTACGTTCTTCTTTGATATATTGTGAATAGCTCTGTGAACTTAGACCAAATGGATATTTCATATGTTGACACGTTTGAATTTTATATTCGACTCGGTATATATAGGGAAATAGCGATTTAGCAATTGCATATCCATATTTGATTTTCATTTATGTATTGATATGATATTATATTTATATGTTTGTATTGTATTTATGTTAAAATACATATTTTATATCTAGTTTATATCAAATAACTATCCGTGTATCGTATACGTTTAGGTGATGAATAATTTGAATTATATTTGTTATATGATTTGCGTGTATGCGTATGAATTGTTTTACGTTTTGAACTTCTTTTGCCTCCATATTTTGCTACCGTCGAAAAATTTGGAAAAGATTTCTTTAATAGATCATCTCTTTTATGCAGAGTGCTTGTATCCTTATCACATACATACGTTTTACCATAATCGAAATATGTTCTGCCGTTAATATCAACAGTACCTCGATTGTCACATTTCTTATCTTCTTGTTTACATCGTTTTGTTAATTCTTCAACGTCTTCCGCCGAACATTTTTTTGATTTGGAACCCGATGTTCCAGTGTGAGTATCAGCAGATGAGGTGGCGAAAAAATCGTCGCTGTTGCTGTTGCTGTTAGAGCTAGCCGCCTGGCGGAAGAAATCGTCAGTAGATTGTTTGGTCGACGGGGGAGCTAGGATTGGGGGGACTTGTGATTTGTCAGTGGCGAGTTTGAGGGGTTTAATTTCGAATTTGAATCTTGGTGTTTTTTCCACAGCGTCTTCCGCAGAGTCTTCCAAATCAGTTGCAGAGTTTGATTGATGCTGTTGTTGCACAGTGCTAACTACGTTAGTCGGTGCTAACTGTGTGTAGTCATTGATTTGTGGTAATTTCTTCTTCGAACTATCACCTTGTGTTGATAGATTTATATCGAGATTAATCGGTTGTAATTGATTCGTCGAATCCACACCAGCATTTCTTTCATCAAGTTTCGTATGTTTTACTGTTTGTGATCGTCCGGCAGTTCTATTGCGTTGTTCGTCTAGTTTTCCTTCTTGAGTATTGCGGTCATAGTCTTTTATTTTAACTTCAACATTAATATTATCTGGGCTATCTAATCTTGAATAGTCGGTTGTTTGTTTTATACCATTAATTTTCGACTTACCATCTTCATGACCCTTTTTTTCTAATAGGGTGTCCTCTGCTTTCACTTCGGGGCTAACACCTTGTTTCAACCTTAAACCTGAAGTGTCAACATCTTCTTCTTCTGCACCATCAGTACTTTCAAGTAATGACGAATTTTCACTTTCACTTTGAGAATTACGCGGGTTTCTTCTACCTAGTTCATACTTTTTATTGATTTTAGTTTGGCTCTCTACTGCTTGTTGTTCATTTTTGTCGGCTTGTTTCTTCTCTTTGTCGGCTTGTTTCTGCTCTTTGTCGGCTTGTTTCTGCTCTTTGTCGGCTTGTTTCTTCACTTTCGCGACTTCATCATCTTTAATATATTGATTTGAACAAAAAAAGCTTCTAATATTATCAATATTAGGAAAGTTTTGACTAAGTTCTTCTGTGTATGTCAAAGATATCGCACCTTCATCCAGCCTTTTTGGTATATTCTTCAAAAGTGCTCGTTTTTCAATAATACCTGACCAAAACCAATTTTTTGTATTATTACTAAATATAGTTTCATTCAATGGAATATATAAACAAAATAAACGTTTTGTATCACAATTACTTTCATTTGAATTGTCTAATACCCATTTTTGGTAATAAGCATTTTTATCGTTATCATTAAAAATATCTTTATACATAACAACGCGCTTGAACTTTAATGTTACATTTTCATGTTCAGTATTCACAAAATATGGCAATTTTGTACCATTGATTTTAATTTCATATTTACCATTTATATTTGATTTACAATAGAAATACTCTTTTATTTTATCAGTATCTGCTGCAATGGTAAATTGTAATTTGTTAGTATCAGACTCCTCAAGTGGTTTTATATTTTTACTAATATCCATATATACCCGATACGTGTTTCTAATACTAATATATTTCGCTACAGTATCCTTATTCACAGCTGGAAGTTTATCTTTAAGTTTAAGTATAGACAAGGCTTTGTTAAATATCTCATAATTTATTATAAAATCTTTAAAATCGGCGGCGGCCTTATCGCGCGCAATAGGGTTATCGTCGCTAATTTTTTGTAATTCACCCATGATTGTAGTTTTTAATTCTGTGCTAAAAGTCCAGCTCATTTCAGCCCATTCAAGTTTTTTATCTTTGTTGAAAATTATTTTACGAATATCATCTTCTGTCGAACCATTTATAAATAATAATGAACCATCATAATTAAAAACAATTTTATTTGATTTTGATTCTTTGTATATCATTATTTCGTGAATTTTATTTTGTTCACCAGCATCTTTTTTATAATTGTAATAATTTCCATTTCCATTTTTAAAATATGTTCCAGCTATTAAATTGACATCATCATTTGGTGGTATATATATATAATCGGCTTTTTCGGCATAACGACCCATTTCAAATTGAAGTTGAAACGCATCGGCTTCATAATATTTATTATATGTTTTAGGCCATCCTTTATTTGATTCTATTAATTTTAATAAGAATATAAATTTATCACTGACGGTAAGACCGTCAGATTCATCAAATATTGAAACCGAGGAGTCGTGTATTGTATCAGCTATATAAGCTTTTTTTTGTTGTAAATTAATCTTAGTAATATTTTCTAAATCTGCTGAAATAAAATATGTTTTAGCATCATATGATATATTCGTTCCAGGTATTATTGACAATTCGTATATCGTAATTTTACTCGTTATATTCTTTCGAACTTTATTCTTTTCGCTAATACCTGACCAGAACCAATTTTCTGTATTATTTTGAAACAAATGTTCATTATAAGGAATATATAAACAAAACCGTAAATTATCTTTACAATCTTTTTCGTCAATAGCATTATCTAATATCCATTTTTGATAGTAAAGGTCTTTGTCCAGTACACAGTTATTTTCTTCTTTATCATTGAAGATATCACCACATAACACAAACGTATCAAACTTTAATGTTGTTGTATTTCTATTATTCTTGAAATAAGGCAACCCCTTTTTATCATCATATGTAAGTTTATACGTTCCATCAATATCCTTTTTACAATATTTATATTTATTAAGGCCAGCAGCTGTAATATTTAATGTAATATCTACATTACCAAGCATCGATATTCTAGATGTATTTCTAACACTTTCATAATATATTTTTGTTTTGTCGTTTATATCGGGTAATGTCGATTTTGTTTTTTCAACATAACAATTAACAAAATTTTGAAATGTCGATATATGAACGTTAGGTTCAGTGTTAAGTAGAATATTCTCAGTTTTCAAATTTTGTAAGTGTTCAAGTATATGATTTATTGTTTTTTTATGAGGAAACTCTATTTTTTCATCGCTTTTCCAACCGCTGCCGTTTGAACCTTTATTCATAACATCTTTAATTTTTACATTTTGACCTGGCACTTTCGTTGAAAATTTCAAACCATCATAACTAAAAACAAATTGACCGAAATTCTCTTTATATATTATTATTTCGTGTATGTTCTTTTCGTCTTTATCATCTTTTTTATAATTATAATATTTATTATCATCCTTTTTGAAATACGTTCCACATATCAACGAAACTTCTGCTTCTAACGGTATATCGATAATGTTATCATCATTTGATATTACAGATTTAGATTTATACAAATCATAATCACGACCAATCTTAAATTGAAATTGAAATTTATCAGCTTCATACCATTTATTATAAGATCCTTTTATACCTCTGTATTCATCCATTACTTTTAATAATTGTTTAAAATGGTTAGGAACAATTATTGGTGACGTCGCCGCATCTTGTGGTTTGTATGCGGATTCGGTTGTGGTTTCTAAAGCAAGACCTTTATGTTTTTGTTGTAGTTGATTTTCTTGAAGCAGCCTTCCTTTTTCTTCGTCCGCTTGTTTCTTTGAGTAAACTAAATCACCCCCATCTTGTATACTTTTAATATTTTGAGCAAGATTTCTTTTTTGACCTGTGGTCCAATCTTTCGCGATTGTCCATGCTTCTCTTACTTTACCACTTAAGCCTTCAAAATTTGGATAAAATGTCTTCATCGTTAATTCAGGTTTTGTTCCTAATTCGATATTAAATTTAGTAATGATAGCACCACCTAATTCATCATTCATTATTGCAATAGACATAATAACATTAAAAATAAAAAGCGCATTGAAGTTCATAACAAGAAATGCTATTAATTTTTTAAATTTTTCTACATTAATCGGATCATTCATAAAATCAGTTATTAGTTGCGCAATGGATGTGAAATAAATCATTTCATCAACTTGTAAAAGTTCACCGATTTCACCCTGACTTCTTTCTATAAACTTTTCGATATTTGATAATAATTCTTTTTCTGCGGTTGCTACTTCTTCTTTTGATACTGTATTAATAGGTGGTTGTAAAAGTTTAGTTTTACTCGAAGGTTGTTTTGAAACTTCTTTCTCTCTAAATGATAATCTGTCTTGTCGTAATTGTGTTATGCGTTTTAAGTCTGAAACTTTAAATTTTGGTTTGATGGCTTGACTCACAACACCACCTTCTTGAACTTCTTGATCTTCTTTACCTTCTTTAACTTCTTGACTATCTTCTGTTATTTGTTCATTTTCAATATCGGTAGGATTCCAAATACAACCATATATATCATAAAGAATTAAACTAACTAATATATCACGATATGTAAATTTATTATTTTTAAATAATTCTAATTCGCGTGATTTTTCATCGGCAGGTATAGATTCATTGGTTATGTTACTAAATGTACGATATTTACCCTCTTCATTTTTTTGTTGTAAGAATTCAAATACATGGCTTCGTCCAAATAAATCAACTTTCAATTTTTTTTCCTCACACCATTTAATCCATTCAGTTTTTATGTGTGTAGTCCAATTCATAAATATTTCGTGTGAACATTCAAAATCAGCTGATGTTACATAAGTATCATATTTTTTAGAAAGATCAGTGTCGGTTGTGTCGCTTGCAATGGTTGTGTTGATTGTGTCGGTTGTGTCGCTTGCAGTGGTTGTGTCGGTTGTGTCGCTTGCAATGGTTGTGTTGATTGTGTCGGTTGTGTCGCTTGCAGTGGTTGTGTTGATTGTGTCGGTTGCAGTGGTTTCTTCTAATTTAGTTGTTTTATTTTCATTCTTATTTTTTTCTTCGAATAAACGAGTCCATGTATATTTTAAATCTATTATATTACTGTCATTGTTAGTTTGTTCCGTTTTAGCGGGTGGTTGTTCAGTTTCAACCGGCATCGGTGCATCATTAGGTTGAACCTCCTGAACCGCACCACCATATAATGGTGTATTACCATTATATTTACGGCGTGTGTTGTTTTTAATTATATCACGATGATGTAATAATTTTCTATAAGATAAACCACCGGGTTTAGAATCATCCACAACAACTTTAGGTTCAAAACCTTTACCATCCGCAACAACTTCAGGTTCAGAACCTTTACCATCCGCAACAACTTCATCAACAACTTCGTTAGTAGCATTAGGTTTAGGAGTCATTTCCTGAACTATTATTTGCACATCTGGATCATCCCAATCACTTTGAATTTGAACGATTTTAGATCTTGCTTTTTCCATAAAATCTGCAAGTAATATTTCGACTATATTTGTGTCTTTTTGTTCTATGACTGGTTCTGTCACTTGTTTCGCGTCGTTTGGTTCTATCACTTGTTTCGCGTTTTCTGGTTCTATGACTGGTTCTATCACTTGTTTCGCGTTTTCTGGTTCTATGACTGGTTCTATCACTTGTTTCGCGTTTTCTAGTTCTATAACTTGTTTCACGTTGTTTGGTTCCTCCGTACTACCACCACTATAAATACGTAAGATATCTGTATGTCTATCAATTTCATTAATATCAAACATACTTGTATCATTAGACTCACGCGAATATCTAGAATATCGTAAATTTTTATTCATTTTATGAAGATTTGATTTTCGTGTAATAGAAGAACCACCTTCAACTTCATCAACTTTAACTTCATCAACTTTAACTTTACCATCTTCAACTTCACCAACTTTAACTTTACCATCTTCAACTTCACCAACTTTAACTTTACCATCTTCAACTTCACCAACTTCAACTTTACCATCTTCAACTTCACCAACTTCAACTTTACCATCTTCAACTTCCGCACCATCTTCAACTTCCGCACCATCATCTTTAACTTCACCATCTTCAACTTCCACACCATCAACTTCCGCACCATCAACTTTAACTTCATCTTTTTCACTTGTATCTATTTTGCGAAATTTCCATACATTTAATACTTTAATTAATATTGTATCAACTTTTAATGGGTTAATTTCTTTATCATCTTGACTATTACCATCACCAGTCTCTCCAGCATCACCAGTCTCACTAGAAGCATTTGTATCAGCACTAGTATCTCCAATAGGAGCACCAGTCTCACTAGAAGCATTTGTATCAGCACTAGTATCTCCAATAGGAGCACCAGTCTCACTAGAAGCCTTTGTATCAGCACTAGTATCTCCAATAGGAGCACCAGTCTCACTAGAAGCCTTTGTATCAGCACTCGTCTCTCCAGCAGGAGCAACAACAGCAGCACCAGTCTCACCAGCAATAATGCCAGAAGATTCATCCTTTTTCTGACCAACACCACCCAGATCAACACCACCCGGACCACCCCCTGCATAAATTTTAGTTAAATTGACATTCATTATAGTATGTTATACGTTATTACTATATATATTTAAGAAATAAAATTTTAAATATATAATAATATGGCATCAAAACGATTGCAAAAAGAATTAAATGATATGATGCGGGACCCACCCGCGAATTGTTCTGCAGGCCCACCCAAAGATGATTTGTTTGCGTGGGAAGCAACTATTATTGGACCCGAAGACACTCCGTATCACGGTGGAGTGTTTCGTTTAAGTATTGTTTTTCCGGTAGATTATCCATTCAAACCTCCTAAGGCTACATTTATAACTAAAATCTACCACCCTAATATAAGTAGTGCTGGTGCGATTTGTCTGGATATTTTAAAGGATAAATGGAGCCCAGCACTAACTGTAGGGAAAGTTTTATTATCCATATGTTCTCTATTAAATGACCCAAACCCCGATGATCCACTCGTTCCCGATATAGCGAACAAATTTAAAACAAATAGGGAGCAATTCATATCTACTGCTCGTGAATGGACACTGACTTACGCATCATTTTAAATTTAAAGTAATATTATTGAGAGTATCGCAATTATTGAGAGTATCGCAATTATTGAGAGTATCGCAATTATTGAGAGTATCGCAATTCAACTTGAGTTTCAAGAATATCAAATATTTCGGTAAAAAATGGATGGTTTATCTCCAATTCTATTAAATGTTTCCGGGCATTAGAAATCGCCATTTTAAATACATCGTATGATTCTATTTTGCCATAGTTCAAAATATAATTCGGCGATTTATTTTGTGTATCCTGGTCAATATCAAGAAAATCATCATATAGTTGAAAAGCAATCCCGAACCACTCCGATACTTGCGCCATTTTTTTCATTTCTTCAGGGTTGTCTGTATGCATCGCAAATGCCAATAGGAAACTTAAATTAAACAGTGTTGTTGTTTTTTTATAAATCAAATCCTGATGTTGTTTTTTATCGGCAATTTGAAGCCTTTTCTTTAAAAAACCTAAATCCAAATATTGACCCAATGGTAATCCAGATTTACCAATATTATCGTAAATAATTTGGTTGTATAAAAACACGCGTCTTCCGTCAGCACACGATTGCATATTTAAATACAACATATGTGTTGCTTGACGCATTAAAAAAAGCGCAACATTTAACGCAACTGTTTCTCCATACGCATTGTGGATTGTTTTTGAATTACGTCGATACATATCATTGTCCATACTGGGTAAGTCATCAATGACCAAACTTGCGTTATGAATCAATTCCATAGCAAGAGCCAAATTGGATACATATTCAAATGAAACGTCTGGATATTTATGTTGTAAAGATGAATGAATAGCCAATACAATAATCGCGCGCAATCTCTTCCCCCCTTTAAAAATATCCATATATAATTGTCGCAATTTATCGTCATTTTGACTATGAGTAAAAATAAATTTTTCTAATAAATCTTCAACTTCTTGTTTTAAACATCGCATATCTCTATACTCTAATCAAAGAAAGCTTTAATAGATTAAAAACGAAATTAGGTTTTGTATTTTAATTATTATGGTTCTTTAAACCATTGAATTGATGTTTCCAATGAGTTCATAATGTCTGTTTTTAAATATTCAAAATTTTGTATAATATCATTAGGTGTTATGGCAAATACATTGAATGGTTGTTGGGTCATAATTATTTTAGTTAGTTCGCCATACCTACCAAGTTTATCTGGGCGTATTTTATTTACCATATGCAATAGTTCATTCATACATTCAACCGATAATGTTATTGAACCGAGTAATGAACAATCTTGACCGAAAATAATAAAAGAGTTTGGTCGACTACATCGATATGGTATATTAAGTAATTGGGGCATATCGAAATAATTACGAATAGAAAAATACATCATTGATATGATATCGGCAAGTGGTAATAGTTCCATATTATTTGTTTGTAATACGCGTTCATATAGAGAATATACGTAATCATCTGGACGGTCAGATAGTGATTTCATAATCATATTCAATGGATTATCACCTTTTTCAAAGAAATGCTCAAAACGGTTATTGACTAATTCTATTATGTGCATATTATTCATCCATATATATACTTTTTACATTTAATTATGCTGCGTATGTTAAACGCTATTTTTATTTTAGTTTTATAATATATAGAATACGAAGTCATATGTCAGTTGTATCGAATTTAACCAAACAATTTTTAGACAAAATAATAGATGAATTAAAAAAAAAAGAAAACTCAATTAAAATTCAAAATGATATTATTGATCCTATTATTCATTATTCAGTGGGAAGGATTTATCCATATATAATCATGACATGTGCTTTATTTATTTTAACATTACTAACCGCTATCATTATTCTTATCGTGTTGCTTCGTAAATAATAAAAAAGGGTTAGACACATACACACATAACATACTACTTATATTTTGAATTTATTTCTGTTCATTCCACACACGGGTTAATTATAAAGCGATAGGAATGTTCGTTCGACAATGGTGAAATCCTTGAGCAACACTTTGATGTGGTCGTGCGAAACAACAAGTGGGAATGAAACCGATGGAATGTCGTATGGCAGCTTGATACTTTCTTCGCCAGACACGTGGTCTCCTTTGATGAATCGCAGGATATTGAATCGGCTCAATACACTTTCAATTGCGCGTTTCAATTTGCGAACACCTTGTTCGTCCTGACAATGGTCGTGAACAATTGTCTTCAACACGTCTTCTGGAAACGCGATTTCATCTTTCGCGAAACCGAATTCTTTCAATTGCGAAGGAATGAGGTAGTCTTGTGCGATTTTGACCTTCTCGTCGCTGCTGAATCCTTTCGTGTGAATGACGTGAAGGCGGTCGAGCAAGATTGGGTTGATGCGCGTAATGTCATTGAAACTGAAGATGAAAATGGCTTGAGACAAATCAATGTCAATTCCGTCAAAGTATTTGTCCTGGTAAACGTGGTTTTGTGAAAAGTCAGTCAAATGGCACAGAAAATTGTAAATGTCGTCGCCTTTCGATGTAGCACTAACCTTGTCCAATTCATCGAAATAGATGATTGGATTCATAACGCCGGCTTCCTTGATCATTGCGCAAATGCGCCCACACTGACTTCCTTCATAGGTAAAATCGTGTCCATTGAGCACGGCGACATCACTCATTCCACCCAGTGAGATTTGAGCAAATGGACGACCAAGTGCTTGCGCGAGCCCATTGCGAATGAGAGTCGTCTTGCCGTTGCCGGGCGGTCCTTGAATTGCCAGACACTTGCCAGTTGCGGATGGATTTGTGATTTGCTGGGTGACATATTCGAGAATTTGTGATTTTGCAATAGTGTGGCCGAAAATGCTGGCATTCAAGCATTTGTGAGTTTTCAACAGGAATTGATACACTGCTGCGTGTCCATCATCGAGTTTGACTGCGTGTGATGATAATTTGCCAAAAGGAATATCTGACAATCCATCCACCCATTGCCCAAGTTTCAATCCTGCGTCGCCACCGGCACATTCTTCCGCCTGGTCAAGCTTTCGCAACACTGAAAATTTGGCACCCTCACAAAGATTCGAATTGAGAACACGGAAACGAAGAGGAACACTGGAACGATTGTAGTCTCGCAATGCTGTTTCGTGCATCACCATTGCTGTCCTTTCATTTTCAGGAAGATTTTCCAAATACTCAACTTCCTCGTAAGTGTATGGGTCTTTCCAACTGGACTCTGTTCCATCGTCATCGTCATCGTCATCCTCGTTATCGGTATCACTGCCGGCGTCATCTTCTTGACGTGTTGCCAACATACCGCCACATTCGAATGCGGCGTCGTCATCAAATAGGTTAGCAATGGCACTGACCAATAGCGCTGTTATGCGCTTACGTTTTTCAGCGGGATCGCGAACGGGTTCTCGGGTTTTGTCGTCTGGTTTGTCTTCGGTGGTGGGGATGATTGGCATATCTTTCTTGATGTTGTCAATCGCTGTATAATCAACGTGTTCAATAGTTACCTTGGACCGGGTATTTCTACTGGGAATATCGTTGAGTACGGCGGGGATCGGCATATTTCGGGCTTTGATGTGTTGAAATTTGATTGTATGTCTAATAATGAAAAGATAGACAATCAAATTTTTATGTAGATTCATTACTTCTTAGATTCATGTTTCTTTTGCGTCAATTTGGTTCTTATACCCGAATAAAGAAATACCGCAACTACTATAAGCATAGCTATAAACGGTAATATAACTAATACCCACGACAAATTAGTCCATCCTTTATCACATAACCAATTTAATAAAAATGTATAGATAAGAGCAAATACTAATTTTACAGGAATCGCCATAAATTGTTTTTGAACAACCAGTGCTATAATAGAGATAGCAGTTAGAATAACATACAATTGGGCGGGTGTGCATATTCGACACCATAAGTTAGGTTCACCTATAACTTGGACAGGTACAACAGGAATAGATGTAGACACAGACATGAATATTACGATTGATATATATTACACAAATAAAATAAAATTAAGAAATTAACTATATACCCACATATCCATTATTTCTATTTCCACCCACATTTGCAAACCATTTTTCTTGAGCAGGTGTTACACAAACACATCCACTTGAAGTTGAATATCCACCATTAGGTCCATAACAACATTCTGGACTTGATTTATTAAAAGCAAATACACTTAATGCTTGTGGTGAATTGGAAGTCCCATCTACATTAGGTCCATCTGGATTTTGTAGAAGCGCGGGTTTTAGTTTTGCATCAGGGATAGGCGTACCTTGCGCACTATGAAATGTCCCATCAGCCTTTAACTTATAATCTTCTGCTTTTTGAAGAGGTTTCCATGCTTGTTTACTTTCTATCCATTTTGATTGTAATTCCTTTTCATTTAATTGACATTCGAAATGTTCATCGCGTTTGCGATGGAAAATATATGCGATCGCACTCATACTCAATATAATAGCACAATATATTAAAATATATTTCCACATGATATATACTAATAGAATACAATATAATTTCATCTAAATAATATCAAATTCTATTAGTTTATATATTATGGTTATTCAATTGACAAGACACCTATCGAATAATCATAAAAATTTGATTTATCATTTTATTCATAATATATTAAATAGTATCGCAAGAAACACCCAATAATCAACCATCAATTATGTCAACCGCAACCGCAACCGCAACCGCCCCTGCCAAGAATCGCTATATGATATATCTCTCCGCAAATCGAACAACCATAACAGGTATCCTGACTGCCGAAAATCCTGAATTGAAAGGGAGAGAACTAATGACCGCAACAACTGTTCGTGCCGGCATTATGTGGAAAGCACTGAATGATGCCGATAAGGATCTGGCTATCAATCAAGCAAATGCCATCATTGCTGGACGTCCTGCCACCGACCCGAAGCCACCCAAGACGAAGAAAGCAGTGAAGACGAAGACAATCACCCCTACCCCAGAGGAACTGTTCTTGTCCAAACAATCCATTCGTCGTGCGAAGGAACTTGACGCATTCACTGCCAAACAAGCTGAAAAGAGCCAGCGTGAGCTCGCAAAATTCACGGATGAGTTGAAGGCCAAAAGTGAATCAGCCTAAACACCA
>Ga0114970_10001072_pt1 | contig 20544 bp, 20 predicted proteins | sample M_140205_XF_Meta_FD_87030 | JGI IMG/M metagenome (GOLD analysis project Ga0114970, IMG submission 87030) | Freshwater microbial communities from Lake Montjoie, Canada to study carbon cycling - M_140205_XF_MetaG | ecosystem: Environmental > Aquatic > Freshwater > Lake | place: Lake Montjoie... | reverse complement strand
GGTTTTCCGATGGCCGGCGTCGCCGGCCATCGCGGTGAACTGCTGCTGGCGCGGTTCGCCGGCCATGCGGTCGCGGTGCTGAGCGGACGCCAGCATGCGTACGAAACCGGGGCGGTCGACGCCATGGCGCTGCCGCTGCGTGCATTGCACGCCATGGGCTGCGACACACTGGTGCAGACCAACGCCGCCGGCAGCCTGGATCCGGCGATGCTCCCGGGCAGCCTGATGCTGGTGAGCGACCATATCAACCTGCCGCAGCGCTCGCCGCTGGTGGGTCAGGTCGGGCCGCAGCGCTTCGTCGACATGGCCAAGGCCTACGATCCGGAGTTGCGCGAACGCGCGCAGGCGCTCGCCCTGGGCCTGGGCCTGCGGTTGCATGAGGGCGTCTACCTCTGGGCGATGGGGCCGCAGTTCGAGACGCCGGCAGAGATACGCGCCTTCGCCATGCTCGGGGCCACCGCGGTCGGAATGAGTACCGTGCCGGAAACCATCATCGCGCGGCATGCCGGAATGCGGGTGTTGGCGCTATCGTTGATCACCAATATGGCGGCTGGACTGTCGGATGAAACGCTCAGCCATGCCCATACGCTCGCGCAAGCCCAAGCCGCCAGCGAACGGGCCGGCGCGATGCTGGCGGCGCTGATCCAGGCCATCGCCACCGAAAAAGATAAACATGCTTGAAGACCCCCGCCTGCCGTCGCAGGCCAGGATCGCGCTGGCCTGCCTGGACCTGACCAGCCTGAACGACGCCGACTGCGAAGCCGATGTGGCTGCGCTGTGCGCGCGCGCGCAAGGCCCGTGCGGGCCGGTGGCTGCGGTCTGTGTCTGGCCGCGCTTCGCCGGTTTGGCCAGAAGCCTGCTGCCGGCGCATATCGCCGTCGCAGCGGTCGCCAACTTCCCCGATGGCAGCGCCGACGTTGATCGCGCGCTGCGCGAAACCGACACCATCGTTCGCGCCGGTGCGCAGGAGGTTGACCTGGTGCTGCCCTGGAAAAGCCTGCTCGCGGGCGACGAGGCCGCGGTGACGCGGTTGCTGCACGCGGCACGCGGCGCCTGCGCCGGACAGACGCTCAAGGTCATTCTGGAGAGCGGCGAACTTCGCAGCAACGCGCTGATCGCCCACGCTGCGCGCTTGGCACTGGACGCGGGAGCCGACTTCATCAAAACCAGCACCGGCAAGACGCCCGTGAGCGCGACACCGGAGGCGGCGCGCACCATGCTGGGCGCCATCGCCGCGCACCCGCAGGCCGCGCAGCGTGCCGGCTTCAAGGCCTCGGGTGGCATCCGCAACGTTGTTGAAGCGGGCACTTACATGGCGCTGGTGCGCAGTCTGCTCGGGCCGCAGGCCTTGACCTCGGCGCGCTTTCGGATCGGAGCCAGCAGCCTGCTCAACGACCTGGAGGCGGTTCTGCGCGGCATTGGCGCACGGCCCGAAGGCCCCGGCCCTGCCGGCTCCCGCTACTAGCTCCCCCAAAAGGATGCACGGCATGCTGGCGCAGGAAATCATCCGCATGAAGCGCGACGGCGCCACGCTGGGCCCCGGCGAGATCGGGGACTTCGTCGCCGGCCTGGCCGACGGCAGTTGGAGCGATGCGCAGGCGGCGGCGATGGCGATGGCGATGTTTCTCCAGGGCATGGAAACCGCCGAGACGGTCGCGCTCACCCGGGCGATGGCGCATTCAGGATCCATTCTCGACTGGGCCGGCGAGCGACTCGACGGACCGGTGCTGGACAAACACTCGACCGGCGGCGTCGGCGACAAGGTCAGTCTGATGCTCGCACCGATCGTCGCCGCCTGCGGCGCCTATGTGCCGATGGTCTCGGGCCGCGGTCTGGGCCACACTGGCGGCACGCTCGACAAGCTCGACAGCATTCCGGGTTACCGCAGCGCACCCGGGGTTGACGCGCTGCGCGCCGCGCTGCGACAAGCCGGTTGCGCCATCGTCGGCGCCAGCGCAGACATCGCGCCGGCCGATCGACGCCTATACGCCGTCCGCGACGTCACGGCGACGGTCGAGTCGGTGGCGCTGATTACCGCGAGCATCCTGTCCAAGAAGCTTGCCGCCGGGCTGCAGGCGCTGGTGCTTGACGTGAAGGTCGGCAATGGTGCTTTTGCAGCGAGCCCGGCGATGGCGCTCGCACTCGCGCGTTCACTGGTCTCGGTGGCCAACGGGGCCGGCCTGCCGGCGCGCGCGCTGATCACCGACATGAACCAGGTGCTGGGACACAGTTGCGGCAACGCGCTGGAGGTGCACGAGGCGATCGCGTTTTTGAAGGGCGAACGGCGCGAGCCACGCCTGCTCGCCGTCACGCGCAGCCTGGGCGCCGAACTGCTGCTGCTCGGCGCGCTGGCACCCGACCGGGCGCAGGCGCTGCGGCGGGTCGACCGTGCACTGGACGATGGATCGGCCCTCGAGCGATTTGCGCGGATGGTCGCGGCGCTGGGAGGCCCGACCGACCTGGACGGCCGGGCGGCGCATTACCTTGCGCCGGCGCCGGTGCTGCGCGAAGTGCGCGCGGCGCACGGCGGATGGGTACGGCGCGTCGCGACGCGCGACATCGGCCTGCTGGTGATTGAACTCGGCGGCGGCCGACGCGTAGCGAGCGACACCATCGACCACCGGGTGGGCCTGTCGGAGGTGGTGGGCTTGGGGCAGCGGGTGGCAGCCGGCGACCGACTCGCGATGGTCCATGCGGCCGATGCGGCCAGCGCCGACCGGGCGGCTGCGCAGTTGGCGCTGCTGCTTGAAATCGGTGACGAAGCGCCCGCCAGCCCGGGCCCCCTGCTGACGGCGCTTGAGGGCTGAGCCGCCTCGATGGGCCTGAAGCGCCGCAGCGTCCCGGCCGCACGATGCGGTCGCGCCCATTGCACAACCACGATGGCCACCTGAGGTTCCGGTGGCCTAGCGTACCGGGCCCGCGGAGTAGGTCGACGACCGTAGGGCTGGCGCAGACGGGTCAGCATCGTGCGCGCTATCCGCTTGGACCACTTCCTGCTCCAACACCCGGTCCCCTGCGCACACCTGGCAATGCCCCAGTTCGTTCAACAGCCCAATGACGGGTCAATGTCCACGGTCGCTCTGGCGCGCCGCGTAGATCTGCAGAGGCACCACCAACATCAGCAACCCCGCCACCAGCAGCATCGCCACGGCCGAGGCGCCCGACAAATCGGGGAAGTCCCACATCTGCCACAGCGCCGAAGCCACGACGACATTGCCAGTCGTCATGAGTACCAGCGGTATCGTCAGGTCACGCGCCGAATGCGCCACCACCCACAACCAGCCATTCAGGATGTGCGGCCACACCAGCGGCAAGGTAATGCGGCGCAGCCCGGTGAACCAGCCCGCGCCGCTGATCGACGCGGCGTCCGCAAGCTCCTTGTGAATCTGCATCAGCGCCGCGCCCATGGTGCGTGTGCCGAACGCGATGTAGATCGTGACGTGGCCCAGGATCAGGATCCACAGCGTGCCGTAAAGCGGCGACTGCAAATACAACAGCAGGATCGCCATCACCATCACGATCGGCGGAACGGCCGTCGGTGCGAAAGAAAGTATGTCCACGTAACGCGCCAGCACCGTCCTGCCGCGCACGCTGAACCAGGCGATCAACGAAGACAGTGCCATCACGATGCTGGCGCTGGCCAGCACCAAAACGACCGTATGGCCGATCGCACGCTGCACGCTTCCCATATCCAGCACCCTGGCATAACTGGCCAGGCTGGCGTAGCCCAGGGCTTCGAAGCTGGGCAGGCGATACGAAGGGAACAGGCTGGCCCAAGCCAGCATCGCGAGCGGCAGCAACATCAGCACGAAATAGAACAGCACTGCCGCGAACAGCGGCCAGCGCCAACCACCCAGTGCGACCCGGCGCGGCCGAAACCCGCGGCCAGTGACGACGCGAAAACGCTCGCTGACACGGATCGCGCGAAAGTACGACCACATCAGCAGGGCGGCAACGGCCACCAGGATCACGCCGAAGGCCGAAGACAGTCCGTAGTTGGGAATGCCGGCATCGGGTGAGGACAACAGATAGACGCGTGTACTCAGCACCGGAATACGTGCGGTCAGACCGATGATCAGCGGCAAATCAAAAGCCTGTACCACCGTCATGAACATGAAGATAGCCACCGACAAGACACCCGGCGCCACCAGCGGCAGCGTGATACGGCGTGCGATGACCGCGCCGCTGGCGCCATGCACCGTCGCGGCCTGCTCGAGCTGCGGATCCATATTGCGCATCAGACCGCTCACCATCACAAACGCCGTCGGCACCACCGCCAGCGCCGTGATCATCACCAGCGACCACAAGGAGTAGATGGTGAACAGCGGCTGCGTAAGGCCGAACGTGTTCTTGGCCAGCGCGTTGAGCGCACCGTTACCCGGGTTGATCAGCAAAATCCAACCGAAGCCCATCACCAGAGGGGGCACTGCCATCCAGGAAAACATCATGACGCGCGCACCGACACGCCCCGGCATATCGGTGCGCTCGGTGGCCCAGGCAATTCCGGTGGCGATCGCCACGCCGATCGCCACGCTGCCCAGCGCATACAGCAGGGTGTTGCCGGCCAGGCGCAAATTGTCGGCACGCGTAAATATGGTGGCGTAATGCTCAAAGGTCAGGTCCCAACCGTCGAACGGCAGCGTGCCCGGTGGGCTGACGGATGCGCGAAACAGCACCAGGATCGGCCCGAGTATCAGGACACTGACGAGTGCCGCGATGACCCACAGCGTCAGCGCCTGCCGGTCAGCGCGCTGGGCCCGCATGTCAGCCAACGCTGGCGTCGTGGGGAACCACCACCAGCCTGTCGCGCAGGAGCTCGACCATGACCTGTTCGCCGAGCTGCAGATCGCCATAGGAATCGACCACCAGGCGCAGGTGCCGCGCGCCGCAATCGGCATCGATTTCGATCTGGTCTCCCACGAAGTTCAGCCCAGCGATACACGCCGGGAAACGGTTCGCCCCGCCGCCAGCCGCGCCCCGGAGCAATACCGCCGACTGCGGCCGCGCGATCACGAACACCTTGGCGCCGACGGCTTGCGTGGCTCCATCGATCCGCAACGGGCCGAGTGCTGTCTCTGCCACCCCCATCGATTGCATGGTTCCGGCGATCATGTTGCTGTGCCCCATGAAACTCGCGGTGAATGCCGATGTGGGCCTGAGATAGATGTCGCGCGGTGCGCCGATCTGCACGATCTGTCCGTCGCGCATTAAGGCCACGCGGTCGGACATGCTCATGGCCTCGACCTGATCATGGGTCACGAAGATGGTTGTGATGCCGAGCGACTTGACCAGCACGCGCAGTTCGCCGCGCATGACATCGCGCAGCTTGGCATCCAGATTGGACAGCGGTTCATCGAGCAGCAACAAGCGCGGCGCATGCACCAGCGCGCGCGCCAAAGCCACGCGTTGCTGCTGTCCGCCGCTGAGCAGGGGCGCCGGCCGCTCGGCCAGATGGTCCAGCTGTACCCGCGCCAGGGCCTCGCGAACACGTGAGGCGATTTCGGACTTGGCGGCTTTGCGCGGCCCGTGGATCAACGGAAAAGCAACGTTGTCGAAGACCGTCATGTGGGGCCAGATCGCATAGGACTGAAACACCATGCCGAGATCACGTTTGTTGGCCGGCACCATCAAGTTCTGCTCCGACGAAAACACCGTCTGGCCGCCCATGCTGATGCACCCGGCGCTGGGTACTTCCAATCCCGCTATGCATTGCAAGGTGGTGGTCTTGCCACAGCCCGAAGGGCCCAGCAGCGTAAAGAACTCGCCTTCGGCGACATCGAAAGACACCTTGTCAAGCACGCGCGGACCTGCCTGTCCACTGGACGGATATACCTTACACAGCGCCTTGACGCTAAGAACTGGCGCTGTCACTGATAGCGTTCGGCTTATTTTGTCGAAGTCAGAAGATCGGCAATCGCCTTGCGCGTGATGTCACCTTCCTTCACATCGCTCAGGGCCCGCGGGCTGGCGATCTTCGCGCCCGACTTCGCCTGTTGCGCCTTGACCATGTCCGAGATCGACGAGCCCACGTCACCCACGCGCGGAACCAGTTCGGTCTTATTGGCTATCGGTATGCCCTCGGTCACCAGCCATGCTGCAAACAGCCGGGCCGCATTCGGGTGCGGCGAGTTCTCGGGAACATAGACATATACCGGCGATATCGGAATGAAGTCCGAAAACAGCTTGAACTTCTGCGGCTTGTCCGCTGTGCCGGAACGCGCGGCCGCATGGAAGGTGGTGATGCCAAACGGCGTCTGGCCCACCGTGATGGCGCGACTGACAGCCGGTGTGCCACGCTCCATGACCGGCTTGTTGGCGATCAGGCGCTTGGCCATATCCAGGGTCTTGTCGCGTCCCACCAGAAATGCGGTGGAGTCGAGTGGTATCAGGAAGAATGCGTTGACCGCGACCTTGCCCTGCCAGCGCGGGTCAAGCACGGCCTGGTAGCTGGACGGCACTTCGTCGTCCTTGATCAGGTCCGGGTTCCAAGCGATGCCATAGACCGCATCGAGCACGGGCAGCGTAATGCCGCGCAGGTCGGGGATGGCGCGTCCTAGCACCTCGCCGATCTGCGGCAGTTCGCGTCCAAACACCTCCGCCCACGGGTAGGGCTTGATGATCCCGCGTTCGACCAGAATGGCCGCCTCCTCGGCGCCTCCGGCACCCACGATGTCGATGTTGCCCTTGCCGCGCCCGAACTCCGCGACCAAGCGTGTTCCGGTCGATACCGAGCTAACCGGTGTCCATTCGGCCTTGAGGTTCAGGTTGAATCGTTTGTTGAACGCGTCGAACAGTGCCTTGTGGGTCTCGGGCAAACCCGGACTCGACACCGACACCGAGAGCGCGCCCTCGCGTTTGGCGCCCTCGAGGACCGCGGCGAAGCTCGGCGCCTGCGCGTGGGCGGAACCCAGCGTCAGCAAGCCGACCGTGCCCAGCGATACGGCCAACACGGCGCGCGTGATGCAAGACTTCAACATGATGCTGTCTCCTTTTAAATGTCCAGTTAATTTGCGGCCGATACGCCCGCGCGGTCGAGTTCTTGTTGCCAGAGCTCCATCAGCAAGGTGTCGGTCCCGTCGCCGTCCAGCCGGCGAATGCCGTGCGGATCGATGACCTCCCGGATCACGTGCAACTCCTGCGCCGTCGGCTCGGCGGTTACGGCCATCACGCCGGAAGGTCGGGGCAAGGGGAAACCAGTGCGTTTTTGCACGTCCTCGAACCGGACGCCCGGGTGCAGCGACACGATGCGCATTCCGCCGCCCGAGGGATCGAAGTCGTAGACCCCGAGGTCCGAGACGACCATGCCGGGTTTGGCGGCACGCGCGCCGAACTGCTCACGCCGTTCGCCATAACCGAAGCTGCAGACGAAATCGACCTGCTCGACAAAAGAACGCGTAGTCTGACGGCGCATGTGATAACACAAGCGTTCGCAACCCCACAGATCGTCCGGCACGCCGCGCGCGCCCACCATCTGCACCTTGGGTTTGTCCCAACTGCCCAGTACCGAGATATTCGACGCGCCGAGCCGGTCGATCTGCACCGCACCGAGCCAGATTTGCAAGCGGTTGTGCGCGACCAGATGGAACATTTCGACCCAGTCGAGCGACATGCGGGAGGTGCGGTCGAGCACCCATTCATCACACAAAGACTTGGCGCTGGCGTCGGGGTCAGCCGCGCCACGCGAGGCCGTCATCAGGAACATGTCGGGCACCCACAGTACCCGCGCGAGCCGCGCCGAGAGATCGGACAGTATGGTCGCCCCGACGCCAATCGCATTGCCCCGATACTCGCGCGCCATACGCGCGATCAGCAGTTCTTCCAGCGTATAGCCGGCACTCATTTCGCAGCCTCCTGAATCATCTCTTCCAGCCAGGCCCGGTCGTTAGCCTTCTTCTGGTATTCAAGTACCCGTGGCAGATCGAAACGGTAATCCGGGAACATGGCGGTCATGCCCGCACCTTGTGGTGCCTCGATGACGCCATGCACCCACAGGCGTGAAATGAAAGTCGACCGGCGTGACTGATCGACCGGCAACTCGTCCACCACCGTTTCGGCCGTGAGGATGGTGCGCCGTGCCGCGCGCACCATCAGTGAATCCGCGTACGCGTCGGAATGGATGATGGCGTTGCCCTGCTTGTCGGCCATGTTGACATGCACCAAGGCGACATCGGGCCTGATAGCAGGCACACCCAGCAGGGTTTCACCGGTGAACGGGCAGGTCATTATTTTGAACGGCGATGTGGCCGTGGTGACGATATCGGTGCCAAGGCCAAAGCGGGTCGGCAGGAACGGCAGGTTCTTCGCGCCGGCCTCGAAAGCCGCCAGCATCGTCGCCTCGGAGTACTCGACGATCGGCAAGGTACCCGCCTCGCGCGCCGCACGAAAACAGGGCGCCAACCCGTAGGCATCGAAGCCCACGAAAGCGAAGGACAGCCGACTGGCGCGACCCAGTCCGATCAACAGGTCGATCTCGGGGCCGCCCAGAAAAGACACCAGATCGAGGTCCTTCAATCCGCTGCGCGCAATGGCGCATGCAGCGGCCATGGGTTTGCGCTGGATACCACCGCCGCCAAACGCGATGCGCATTCCGGGTTGGAGGGAAGCGGTGAAGGCTTCCAGCGACAGTCGCTTATCCATATCTCAGCCATTTCCTTTGTCACGTAAATCCAGCAGCCGTTTGACCTTGTTTTGCCGACCGATCATGGTGTGTTCGGCCAGCGTGTCGCGCTCGACGATCTCGATGTCCACGCGTACACCAAGGTCCTTGTGCAATGCCGTGGCCAGATCGGCCGCCAAAGTCGGCGCATGGGTTTCGGGGCTGCGCCGCTCGACCCTTACCACCATGGTTTCGCGTCGCCCCAGACCTTCGCCGACATGGCGCACGACACACAAGAACTCGCCGGTGGTACGCGGATCTTTCGTGACGGCGTTCTGGCATGCCAGCGGATACACATTGGTGCCGCGCAATTTGACCATTTCGTCGCTGCGGCCCAGAAAGGTCGACAACTTGCGTGTGGCCAAGCCGCAGGCACATTCCTCGCGCTCATAGGCGATCAGGCAGTCGCGCAGGTTGTAACGGATGATCGGCGGGACCGATCGGTGCAGACTGGTCACCACCAAGTTACCGCGCGAACCCATCGGCAGAGGCGCACCGGTTTCCACATCGGCCAACTGGATGAATGCGGTGTCTTCGTTGACGTGTTTGCGGTCCTGCTCGCTGCACTCGAACGCCAGCAAGCCGGTTTCGTGGGTGCCATAGTTGTCGTACACCGGAACGCCCCAGGCTTCTTCGAGCTGTTTGCGCAAATGGCCCTCGAAGTCGGTGCCGAGAAAGGAATGGATCTGTTTGGTCTTCAGCGAATACAGATCCAGCTTCATCTCTTGCGCCACTTCCACCAGGCGCGCCAGATACTCGCCACGCGCAAACCAACCGGTCGTGCCCCAAGCCTGCGCATATTCCAGTTGCCGCTCCGACGGAGTGACAGCACCCGAGCCGGTCGTGACGGGTGTCGCTCCCAGCCAATTGAAAATGCCGTTGAGCGCACACCAGCCGGCGTTGGCCAGCGACAGGGTGTAGGTGATCTGAATGATGTCGCCGGGCCGCGCCCCTTGCGCATATAGGCCACGCGCAGTCTGTATGCCTTGCACTTCGATGGACAGCGGGTCGAACAGCGTGACGCGCGGCAAGCCGGTGCTGCCGCCGCTGGTCTGCACCTTGACCGGCCGGCGCGCAAAGTCAGAGGCATCGATCGGATGGTGGTTACCGAAAGGCGGTTTTGCCGCGATCGCGTCCTTCAGGTCGTCGCTGTTGAAGGTCGGTATCTTCTCGATGTCGTCAAGGCTGCGAATGTCGTCTGGCGCCAGCCCGGCCGCTTGCCAACGCGTGCGATAGAAATCGGTCTTCCATGCGTCTTCCATTCGCGCCAGAAAGCGGGTGTTCTGCAGCGCGCGCAATGCGTCCGCGGAAAGGCGCCCGGTTGTTTTTCCAAAACTTGGCGGAGGCGGGTAGTCCCGCATCAAAGATGCCCAGTTCAGCGATTGCCAATAATAGGGAACCGCGTCGTCGCCGTTATCCTGCTGCATTGACACGGTTCCCATTCTATTTAAGTTCAATGACCCGTGTTGGTTGCAACCTTGTCCCAGATCGCGGCCCCGTGCGCCTTGATCTTGCGTGCTTGTTCCACCCAATAATCGGCCAGCATCAGGACCCGCCCCTTGCGTCTGGGCGGCGTCTCCAAACGGAGTGATACTTGCGTGCCCACTGTGCGAAAGCACGGCGCATGGCTGGAAAAATAAAGGCGCGCCGACCGGCCAACCTGGGGGCCTGGTGCAGTCGGCCGAGGGGCGAAATTGCCAACGGGGACTCTATGCGCGTCAGTCCAACTGCGTCATTGCAGGGAGTCTGAGCGGGTAGGGCTTCTTTTATCAACCAAGCATTGAAAGGATATGGCAAGCCTTTGTAGGGTCGTGAAGCAGAGAGCAGTGAAGTGATGCGAAGCAGGTGCGACCGCGGCGCGTTCAACCAGCCGGGCTGTGCGGAGATAAAGAGTCCGCTGCAGGAAATCAAGCGCTGGTCAGCGGATAGGGTTCGGGGCCAGCGGGCGAGTCAGGGAAGTCAGACACAGCGCGCCGCCAAGGCCGGGTATACGTCGGCAGCCGACCTCTTCGCAACACAACACGAATTTCTCTCACTACCCGGGAGGCATCCATCTACGATACCCATGGCCACCCAAGCAGAAATCGCCCAGTTCCTGGCCGCCGAATTCCCCCAGAGCAAGGTCCGTGTCGAGGCCGTGGGGCCCATGTCGGCGACCGTCCGGCACAGCGTCGGACCGGCCGAACTGCGGCCCGGCGGAACGGTATCGGGGCCGGTCATGATGGCGACCGCCGACGTCGCGATCTATGTCGCCATTTTGGGCGAGATCGGGATCGTGCCGCTGGCCGTCACCAGCAGCCTGAGTTTCAACTTTCTGCGCAAACCGTCGTCGGACAGCGACATCGTGGGCGTATGCAAGCTGCTCAAGCTCGGCAGAACCCTGGCGGTGGGTGAGGTGGCCTTGTACTCGCACGGCAGCGACGAACCGGTGGCGCACGCCGTGGGCACCTATGCCATTCCGCGCTCGGGTGGGTCACAGTAAGGCGCGCCTGCATGCTCCCGATTGCGTGGTCATGCAACCCGCACCTACCCCGTCACGATCATGAGGCTGACCTTAGGGCTGCCCAACGACACGGTACCGCGGCTGAAATCGATGGCCTACAGTGGGGTGCTGAGGATGGACCAGCGACTGGCGCAGCGCGGCCTGCATGCGCTGGCCGCCTGGAACAGGCTGGATGCGGAAGATGCTTTCGATTAGACGGCCGGCAAGCTTGGCTGCGTCGTCACGAGCGCTTGACGTTCGGCGCGCGACATCTCACGGCTTAGAACTTTCCATATTTCAGATAAGCCTGCTGCGGATCGGTGCCGGCTAGTATGGCTTTGCGCACCAAGCTCTCGGTGGTCATCGCATTTTCCGATTCCTGCACCACTTGTTCAACGAATGCCAACGGTATGCGGATCATGCCGTCACGGTCACCCAGCAAATAATCACCCGGCGCAATGACCACTTCGCCGATGCGGATCTCGACCTGCGTTGCGTCGGGCAACCAGTGGCCGACCACGTCGCGCGGCGTGAAGCCCCGACCCCAAGACTGAAAGCCGATGTCGAGCAGGAAATTGGCGTCGCGTATGAATCCATCTACGACGCAGCCGCGCACGCCCTTGTTCCGCAAAGTCTCAGCCGAAAGTTCTCCCATGTGGGCGACCACCCGGTCGTTGGGCTGCGCGGTCCAGATCGAGCCGGATGACGCCTGCGATAACAGCCCGGTCCAGGCCAGCAGCGTCTGGTGCGCGTCGGCACCTTGCTCCACCTTGCCGCGGATGGTGAACGCCGGGCCGGCCAGCACGCGCTCGGGCATCAGCGGGCGGATCTCCGGCGGCAGCGTGAAGTCGCGCAGGCCCATGGCACGCATGATGTCGTGCACCACGCCGGTGTAGCAGCGCTCGAGGCGCTCGGTCAGGCTGGCTGAAGCGGGATGGGGGTCTTGGTGGGCAGGCATGCGGGACCTTTCTCAGTAAAGCTCTTGTAGGTAAGGATGAATTCCTGGTGGCCCAGCCCTTCGGACTTGCTGGGCTCGCCGCGCGCGACCCGTAGCGCCAGGTCGAATATCTCGTCGCCGACTGCATCGAGCGAGGCCTGCGCACGCAGGATGCGGCCGGCGTTCACGTCCATGTCGTCGGGCAGTTTATCGTAGGTGTCGGGATTGGCGCACACCTTGATGACCGGGCTGATGGCCGAGCCGACCACCGACCCGCGGCCGGTGGTGAACAGGGTCAGGTGGGCGCCGCAGCTGATCAGCTCGACGATTTCGGCGTTGTCCGAGATGTTCGGAAAACCGAAGCGCACCTCGCCGTCGGGCACCACGTCGAGCAGGTACAGCCCCCCGGTGGGCGCGAGGTCGCCGGGCTTGAGGATGCCCTGGATCACCGAGGCGCCGCTCTTGGCGTAGGCGCCGAGCGACTTCTCCTCCTGCGTGGTCAGCCCGCCATCGGCATTGCCCGGCGCGAAACTGCCGTGGCCCAGCACGCTGTAGTAGCGCGCCGCCTTGGCGACACAGCGCACGATCTCGCGGCCCAGCTCCGGCGTCGCCGCGCGCTGCTGCATGTGCGGTTCGCAACCCACCAGTTCACCGGTCTCCTCGAAGATGCAGGTCGCGCCGCGCTCGATCAGCGCGTCGAAAGCGCGCCCAACCGCGGGGTTGGCGGTGATGCCGCTGGTTCCATCCGACCCGCCGCAGACGGTGCCGATCACCAGTTCCTCCACGCCCATCGGCACGCGCGGCGCGTCGGCGATCGCCTCCAGCGCCTGTCGCACCCACTCTTCGCCCTGCGCGATGGTGGCTCGAGTGCCGCCGGTCTCCTGGATCGTCAGCGTGTGCACCGGCCGGCCCGATGCATGCACCAGCTCTTCAAGCCCCTGTTTGTTGAAGCTCTCGCAGCCCAGCGAGACCAGCAGCACCGCCCCGACGTTCGGATGGGTGAGCAGCTGGCGCATCACCTTATCGGCGTACTCGTTCGGGTAGCAGCCGGGAAAGCCGACCAGGTGCACCGGCTGGTGGCGAAAGGCCGCGGTGATTTCACGCGCGACGTGGTGCGCGCATTCCACCAGGTAGGCCACGACGACCAGGTTGCGGATTCCCTTGCGGCCGTCCTTGCGCAGGTAGCCGCTTAAGCGCACGGCGGGCTGGTCCGTCATGCAGAGTCCTTGGCTGAGGGGCTGCCGTCCACGAAGCGCCCGCCATCGGCCAGCGTGTAGGTCGGCAGGTAGTCGCTCTGGAGGTTGTGCAGGTGCAGGTGCTCGCCGGGCGCCACGTCGCGGGTGAGCGACCCGATGACGGCGTCACAGCGCAGCACCTTGTCGCCGGCGCGCAGAGCCTTTCGCGCGATCTTGTGGCCCAGCGCGACGTCCTGCGCCACGGTGATCGCACCGCCATCGAGCATCAGGCGCGTGCCGGCGGCAATCGGTGCGCAGGCGATCAGGCAGTTGTCGTGCGGGCGCAGCAGCAGCACGCGCCGATCCACACCTTCCTGGCCCGATACCTCTGGGCCGGCTTGCATCGCACTCACGGGATAGCCCGGGTCGGCGGTTGGTGGCCCAGCGCATCGCCGGCGCCGGCACAGCGGGCATCGCAGTTCCCCAGCGGGTAGCACATGTCAGTGACGCGCGGTGGTCGATGGCATGCCCAGTGCCATCGATACGCAATCGCATTCTTCATTACAGCCCACTCAGACGGGATTGAATGGTGAGTACCTTCCTGATGTCTGGTACCAACTCCAAGCCCAGGCCGGCCCCGGGAGGCACCGTAATTTGGCCGTTGACAACCGCAGGCAGTGCTGTAACTACATCCTTATACCAACCGTTGTAAAAAGCCCTGACCGACTCTTGCACCAGTGCGTTGGGCGCATTCAGTGACAGATGGGTGGATGCCGTCAGGACAACAGGGCCGGTGCAGTCATGCGGTGCCACCGGCAAGTGCCATGCCTCTGCCATGCTGGCTATCTTGCGTGCCTCAGACAGACCTCCGCACCAAGAAATATCTAACATCACAACCCCCACCGAGTCAGTTTGAAGCAGATCCAGAAACCCCGAACGTCCAGACAGCGTTTCAGACGCACATAGTGGAGCCTTGCTGCGATCTGCGTACCTCTTAAAAGACGCCAGGCTATCCATTTTCATGGGGTCTTCATGCCAAAACGTATCGAACTCACTCAATGCATCTGCCAATTGCAGTGCCGGAGGCAAATTCCAAAGCGAATGGAACTCCACCATGATGTCCATCTTATCGCCGACGGCGTTTCTTATCTTTCTGAATGGCTCTAGGCCCTTCTTCATGTCAGGGCGAGAAATGTACAGGCCGCCACTCGCCTCGGCATAAGCATCGAACGGCCAGATCTTCATTGCGGTGATGCCTGACTCGAGAAGCTCAAGTGCCAGTTCATCCGCACAATTCAAGAAGCGGTTGAGGTCGTCATACTTGCCTGGATTGGGCACTTGCAGCCCCCAGTTACTGACCGCTTGCTGATGACTGCCGCGCGCATAGTGGCTACCGGCGCAGGTGTTGTAGGTTCGAATACTATCGCGACTTTTCCCACCCAACAACTGATAAATCGGTTGCTGCGTCGCTTTGCCAAAGATGTCCCAAAGGGCAATGTCGATGGCTGAGTTGCCCCGCATTTCGGCACCCGAACTCCTGAAGCCAAGATAACCCACCAGATCCCTTGAAATACCATCGATTTCAAGTGGGTTGCGGCCAAGTAGCTTCTGCGCCGCCCATTCGTGAATATGTGATTCCGCGGATGCAGCGCCAAAAAACGTCTCACCGAGTCCCGTGATTCCTTCATCGGTGTTCACCAGTACCCAAAGTACATTCGGGTGCTCCGCGGGTCTTAAGGTCTCAATGCTTGTGATCTTCACGCCTGCTCCTTCTTTTTCAGATTTGTAAAGTAGCGCTCAATTTTTGAAGTCCACCGGGCAGGTCACCGAAAGATCAGTCGAAATTCGCTGGCCTGAACTGGTAGAAAAAATGCTGGCGTTATCCAAATTCATCGTGACGCCGACCCGGCTTCCAGCGGACAAATTGCTATAGCCGGACTTAGTCAGCATGATCTCGTCGGACGCGTCGCTCTCGCTATCGCCTTCATGCGCCGTCTTAACAGAGTCCAACTTGATCGTGATGATGGAATCGGCGCCGATATGCTCAACCAGGCTCACGGTACCGGCGAGCCCGCGCTTGTCTTGTGGGTCAACGATGGCCAGAGAGTTGGGGCGAATGCCCAGCAATACATCCTGACTGCCCCCCACTGTGACACTCGCCAAATGCGCAGGCAAAGCGAATTTCTGGTCACCGACTTCCAGTTGCCCCTGCGGCGCATCCATGCGCGCCAAAAGCAGATTCATGGCAGGCGTTCCAATGAAGCGTGCGACAAAGGTGTTGGCTGGATTGGCGTAGATGTCGCGGGGCGTACCGACTTGCTGCACCACCCCCTCCCGCATCATGACAATGCGAGTGCCCATGGTCATGGCCTCTATCTGGTCATGTGTTACGTAAACGAAAGTGCCGCCCAATTTGCGATGAAGTTTGATGATTTCCGCCCGCATGGACGAGCGCAGTTTGGCATCCAAATTGGAAAGTGGTTCATCCATCAGGAAAACTTCGGGTTGCCGGACCATCGCCCGTCCAAGCGCGACGCGTTGGCGCTGTCCACCCGAAAGCGTGCGGGGGTAGCGGTCCAGCATGTCGGTCAGCGCCAGGATGCGTGCGGTTCGATCAACCATAGCGGACACTTCTGGTGATGCCTCGATGCGACGCTTCGCGAGGTGCCCAATGATCGGTATGTGGAACCACCACTTGAATTGCCGCATGATCAGCGGGAAGCTCATGTTGCGGCGCACCGTCATATGCGGATAGAGCGCGTAGGACTGGAACACGAACGCCATATCGCGTGCGCTCGGCGGCAACGCGTCGACGCGCCGCTGCCCGAGATGGATTTCGCCGCTGGTTAGCGATTCGAGGCCTGCGAGCATGCGCAGCAGTGTCGACTTGCCGCAGCCAGAGGGGCCCAGCAGTACCAGGAATTCGCCTGATGTGACGTCGAGACTGACCTTATCCACAACAGGTTTTGAGACAAAAACCTTAGTGACTTGGGTGAGGGTTATGGAAGACATGATCGGTGGTGCAATTGGGCAATTAGCCAATTAGCCCTTAACGCTGCCGGCCGTCATACCCGCCACAACGTAACGCTGAACGAGCAGATAGAAAAATACGGCGGGCAGGGTGTACATCAGGCCAATCGCCATGACGGAGTGCAGCGGCGTGCTGAGTTCACCGACGAACCCAGCCAGGCCTACTGAAGCGGTGTGCAAATGCGCGTCGCTGATCAGGGTCTGCGCGAAGACGTATTCGTTCCAGCCGTGAAAGAAAGCGATGACCGCCGTCGCCGCGAGAGAAGGTGCGATGAGAGGGATGACTATATTGAAGACTGTCCCTAAGCGCGAACAGCCGTCGATGCTTGCGGCCTCTTCGATATCGATCGGGATGCCATCAATCGCCCCTTTTAAGATCCACGTGATGACCGGAACCGTGAAGGCAGTGTTCACCAAGATGAGGCCTGTGAGTGTGTTGAGAAGCGAAAGCTGTCCGAAGATTGCATAGAGCGGGACTACCAACATGGCCTCTGGCAGCATTTGGGTCACAAACAGACCGAGGCCGAGAAGACCCACACCGGCAAAACGAAAGCGCGACAAAGCATAGGCAGGAAGCACCGCCAGCAGCAGGCTCAACCCCGTGGTTCCCAAGGCAACCAAGGCGCTGTTCTTCAGCCAGATGGCTACCGGCGTTTCGCCAAAGACCTTGCTGAACACAGGCCACTGCTTTAAGTCGGGCGTCAAATGCGTCGGGGAGGCAAACAGATTGCCAGACGATGTCATGGCAGTCACTAGCATCCAATAGATCGGAAACGCCGTCAGGCCCAGTATCGCGAGTACAACCATGACCCGAACCGAGTGCCGCCAGTCGATTGAATGGTTCATTTCTGTCCCGCGGCACGTTCGGCGCGTACATTGAACCAAAAATAGACGATGGTGATCAACAGCGCGGTCGTCAACCCCACCATCCCCACGGCTGCGGCTTCGCCAAGTTCGCGGAAAGTGAAGGCGCGCCGATAGAGTTCGATCACCAAGGTGTTGGTTCGACCAATGGGCCCTCCCTGAGTCATCAGCCAGATCAGGTCAAACCGCCGCAGGGACCAGATGGTCACGAATAGTGTGAGCAGCATCACGGTGGGCCGGATGGTCGGCCAGACTACTGCAACGAACACACTCAGGCGATCCGCGCCATCCATGACAGCAGCCTCGCGCAGTTCGCTTGAGACCCCCTGCAGCGCCGAAAGGATGACGACCGATGCGAACGGAAAAATCTGCCACACCGTGGTGACCAGAACCGCTGTCAAGGCAAGCGCAGGGTCGTTCAGCCAGCCTTCCATGCCGTCCGACAGACCAACCCACTGAAAAGCTTGATGCAATACGCCATACTGCCCATTGAACATCCAGACAAAGATGAGCGCTACCGCAACCGGTGGTGCGGCCCAGGGAATGGTGATCAGCGAGCGCGCCAAGCCTCGACCACGCAAGGGCGCATTGAGCAGCAGCGCCGCGCCCAGGCCCAAACTCACCGAAAAAACCACGCAGCCAACTGTGTAAATGAAGGTGGTCCAGAGCACCCTGGCAAATTCGGCCGCTTCGACAAGGTCGCTGTAGTTTCGCAAGCCGACGAAGACATGCTTTGCAGGCGACAACAACGACGTCGAGGTGAAGCTTAGGTAGAGTTCCTGCAGGAGCGGGTAGCCTTGGAAAATCAACAGGTAGAGCACAACGGGCGCCGAGAAAAGGTACGGCGTCCAGTCGGCCCTTCCTGCGCCCGATTTGTTGTTCAGGTTGATCGCCAAGTTGCTTCCCGCCAGACTTGAACGCTCTATTTGCGCAACACGCGCGCCGTGGCGAGCCGCTGCGCCTCGTCCATCGCTTTTTGCGGTTCCACGCCACCCTGCAGCACCTGCAGCACCTGCTCGAGAATTACCTGCTGAATCTCTGGCGTTCTCGCTTCAAAACCCTGCACGAGTTGCGGTACACCGTAGGCGGATTGCTCGTCGTAGATCTTGAGCCATGGCTTCTGGCGCGATTCCTCAGCCGTTCGTTCAATGACCGTCGCCACACTGGAAGCGCCGAGGATGCCCTGGAGTTCACGCTGGTTTTCCGGTTGCAGCATCCACCTCATGAAAGTGAGCGCAGCGGCCTTGTGTTTGGTGTTGGCGTTGATCGTGATCGGGGCCAGGATCAGACCCTGTGCGCGCGTTGGAAATGGCGATGGCGCCGCCGCCAATGGAAGTTCGGGCGCCTGCTGATTGAATATGCCGGCGACGCCACCGTTGTCGATTTCCATGGCCAGTTTGCGCTCCCAGAACATGCGCCTGTAGGTTGACGCATCAGCCCCTTTCGGAGTGACGCCCGCGTCATACACCTTTTTGTAGGCAACAACACCCTCGACCACCTTCGCGCTGTTGATGCTTAGGTTTCCTTTTGCATCGCTCCATCGGCCATCAAATCCGTAGACAAAATTGCACAAGTCCTGCCAGAACCCATTGCTTTCTGCCATGGTGGCGCGGTAAGCGTAACCAAACACCCCATTGCCGGACGACGCCTTGGCCAAGGCAATGAACTCATCGAAATTGGCCGGCGGCTTACCGCCTTTGACCAGTTGCGGGTTGTAAAGCAAGGCGTAGTTGCTGATTTCAAAGGGCACGCCATAACGATTAGCGCCCACCATCATGTATTTGTTGGGGCCGCTAAACTTAAAGTCCGACTCTTTGATCCCATCGTCAATCGGAAGAATACGCTGCGCTTGCACGGCCGCGTAGTAGTCGTTCAAATCGAAGCGGACCAGATCGGGGCCGGCGCCACCGCCCATCTGCGTGAACACTGTTTTTGCCAATGTCGAAAAGGGCAGCGCAACCGGTTGCACCTCGATCGCCGCCTGGCTCTTGTTGAACTTCTCAATCCAGACTTTAAGTTTATCGCCACGACCCGCCTCCGCAAACGTCGCGGCAGCAAATGTCAGCGTTTCTTTGGACTGCGCTCTTGCGTCCGTCGCTGCACCGCCAAACACAAGGGCGCCAGCAAGGGCCACCACACCGACCGAAAAACCGGATAGCCTTTTCATTGCATATCTCCATAAATGCGGCCTCATCGGGTCGCGGCTGTTGTCAAAAATGGCTGGCCGGCGGTCTTGTGACGGCTCAGCTTGAAGAAGCGATCGAAGTATATCGTGATATTTCAGTGAAATCCTAGGGGCTTACCCTCGTAGGTGTCGCAGCACCGCGACGGCCCAGGTACGCCCTAATGCTCGCGGTGGACTAGCCAACTCTTCCTTGAATCGCTCATATATCAGCGTATGCTCTATTCGAATAGGGCTGCGCTGCGCTGCGCGTGTTCCCGTTGCCCAATCCATTGAAAGATCCCTATGGCTTTGCCCTCTCGTCCGCGTCCGCAGCTAGTGACAACCAAACCCCCTACGACAGGATCGCCCCGGCGCCAGGTTAACTTGTCAGACCTTGCCTATGCGCGAATTGAAGAACTGCTAGTCTGCTGCGAACTCAAGCCAGGGCGCTTTTTGGCGACCCACGATCTTCAGACCCTCACCGGATTGGGTCGCACACCGGTCCATCAGGCCGTCAACCGGCTGGCGACCGATACGCTGGTCATCGTCTCGCCGCGCCACGGCATCCAGATTGCACCCATTGATCTCACGCGTGAGCGGCTGCTGCTGCAGCTGCGGCGCGACGTTGAGCGTTTTGTGATTAGGCTTGCGGCAGAGCGTTCAGGCGCATCGCAACGTAACCAGATGCTGCATATAAAACGCCATTTGATCGAGCGCGGCATGGAGATGACCATGCAACAATTTAATGTGGCCGATCGCCGCATCGATCAGCTTTTCCTGACGGCAGCCCATCAGCCTTTTGTCGAAAGTTCCCTTCGGCCGCTGCACACCATCTTCCGACGCGTCAGCTGGATTTACCATATGCACATGGCTAACAATGTTAGGCTGCAGGACGCTGTGGACTTGCATATTGCCGTCATTGATGGCGTTGCCAATGGTGATGTGGATGCGGCGATTTCCGCGTCGGAAAGACTCATGGACTTTGTCGACCGTATGCTGGATGTGCTGGAGCGCGAGGTGGCGCCCACGCTGCTGGACTGCAGCTTGGATTCATTTGACGACACGGCGCTGATCTTGAAGCCATAGGCGTCATCGCAGCGTCTGGGTTCGTTATGTTGTTGCGGTTGTAGGCCAGGTGCATCTGGCGCACGCCGAGATCGCGGTACAGCGCCACCATCTCCGGTTGCTCGAGCAGCGGCATGGCGCCTTCGAGGTCAAAGCCGATCGCGAGCTTGC
>Ga0114970_10001071_pt1 | contig 20552 bp, 16 predicted proteins | sample M_140205_XF_Meta_FD_87030 | JGI IMG/M metagenome (GOLD analysis project Ga0114970, IMG submission 87030) | Freshwater microbial communities from Lake Montjoie, Canada to study carbon cycling - M_140205_XF_MetaG | ecosystem: Environmental > Aquatic > Freshwater > Lake | place: Lake Montjoie... | reverse complement strand
TAAAAAATAATATGATGGACCACTGTTGGCGGATGTGGCAAGGATGCGTAATTACTTGGGATGGTAAAGTAGTGCCCTGTTGTTTTGACAAAGATGCCGAGAACAGGATGGGCGATTTGAACAGCAAAAGTTTTTTGAAAATATGGAAAGGCGAGGCTTACAAAGAATTCCGTTCAAAAGTATTGGGAGGGCGAAAGAATATTTCCATTTGCCAAAACTGTACAGAGGGCACAAAGGTTTGGGATTAATTTCTTAACCCTTGAATACTACCTTGTTCAATATAAAATCACAAATTGTATATTGAAAAACACTGCCCCGATATAATTTCGCAGCAAGTAAACGCATGCAATTTTCCCAAATAATAGGACATAACAAACTGAAGCAAAAGATGGCTACCACCATTGCCGAAGGCCGTATTGCTCATGCCCAGCTATTTGTGGGAGCCGAGGGTACGGGTGCTTTGCCGCTTGCATTGGCCTATGCTACTTTGGTTAACTGCGAGAATCCTTCAGCAGAAGATTCTTGCGGCGTGTGCAACTCGTGCAACAAAATAAACAAACTCATCCATAGCGACCTTCACTTTACTTTCCCTACTGTAGGCAAAGATGTGGTGAGCAGCGATTTGATGGAAGAATGGCGTGAATCAGTTTCCGAAAATCCTTATATGGGTTACCGCGATTGGGTTTTAAAAATTGGAGCAGAGGGCAAACAAGGAAATATAAACACCAAAGAAACTGCCGATATCTTCAGAAGGCTTAGTTTGAAAGCATTGGAAGGAAAGTTCAAAATACAAATTATTTGGGGTGTAGAATATCTGAAAGAGCAAGGAAACAAATTATTGAAGATATTAGAAGAACCACCTGAAGGAACTTTGTTTATTCTTGTGTGCGAAGACCCCAACCAAGTATTGCCCACCATACTTTCTCGAGCCCAAGTAGTTCAGATCCCTCCTATTGATTATAATAGTCTCACTAATGCCCTAATAGCTGAAGGAATGGACGAACCAGTAGCAAAGCAAACTGCCTCATTAAGCAGTGGAAGTTGGCTCTTGGCACTATCCCTTTCACAAAATTCAAGCAACGATTTATTTACTTACCTCAAAGATTTTTTAAACCTCTCACTTTTCGACAGCAAAGTGCCTGAGCGAATTAGATTGATTGATAGCCTGTCGCAATGGGGCCGTGAGCCACTCAAGTTATTCCTTAATTATTTAATTGACATGTTGCACAAAGCCGAGCATATTTCTTTTCAAACTAATTTGGCTAAAACTGCGTTTCCCGAGGAAAATGCTTTCTTAGAAAAGTTTGCCAAGATGCTTACCCCATATAAGGCTGAGCTAATTTTCAAAAAGGCAAATGATGCAATCATGCAGATTGAGAGAAATGGCAATGCCAAGTTAGTGTTGTTTAATTTATCTTTGTCGGTTAGAAATGTGCTTGCTAATTAGGAATTAGCCACATACCAAATTGATAACAAAGGTTTTAAAAGATAAATTTTAAAAAGATGGGATGTAGTAGTTGTGGAAGCGGTGGCTGTAGCACCGGAAGTTGCGGCACTGGCTGCGGTAGCAAAAATGGAAGTACCAGCTCAGGCTGTAATAAACTTAATGTATATGACTGGCTGGGAGGCATGCAGTTACCCCCAGGACATAAACCCTTCAATATTGTAGAAGTCCGATTTAAAGGAGGTCGCAAAGAATTTTTTCGCAATAACAACCAAATAGAACTCTATATGGGCGATCCTGTAATAGTTGATGCCGATAATGGTTTCGATATTGGTCATGTATCCTTAAAAGGTGAATTGGTAAAACTTCAACTTAAAAAATACAATATTGCTGATACCGATAACCGGCTAAAAGTAATTCAAAGGTTGCCAAGAGAAAATGAGTTGGTTCGATATAAAGAAATAAAAGCAGAAGAACCTAGCATGTTGCAACGAGCCCGCACCGTAGCTCTGCAAATGGGCTTGCAAATGAAATTGAGTGACATCGAATTGCAAGGCGATAGAAAAAAAGTAATATTCTTTTATACCGCCGAAGACCGTGTAGACTTTAGAGAACTGATTAAAAAATACGCTGATGAATTTCGCACTCGCATTGAGATGCGTCAGATTGGATACCGTCAAGAGGCATCTAGACTTGGGGGCATAGGCAGCTGCGGCCGCGAGCTTTGCTGCTCCACTTGGCTTACCGATTTTAAATTGGTTACTACCGGAGCTGCCCGCTACCAAAACCTTTCCATGAATCCTTTGAAACTGCAAGGGCAATGTGGTAAACTTAAATGCTGTCTCAACTACGAACTTGATACTTATTTAGAAGCTTGGGATAATTTCCCACCTAATATTGAAAAACTGAAACTACAAACGCAGCAAGGAGTTGCTTTCCTTCAAAAAACTGACATACTAAAACAAATGATGTGGTTCGCCTATGTGCGCGAAGGTGTGGGCAGCGAATGGGTAGCCTTAGGAGTGGAAGAAGTAAAGAAAGTAATCGAACTTAACAAAGCGGGACAAAACCCAGAAACCCTTGGCGTAAGAGACAAGAGCAATGAGCCCGAGATAATCAAAACACTTACTGAAGACATGGAAGGCAGCCTTACCCGTTTGGACAATAAAGGAAAAAAAGGTGGCGGCAATAATCGTAGGAACAACAGTAGAAATAATTCCGGGACCAACAGAAACCCCAATAACAACCGAGGTGGCGGAGGGAATAACAATTCCAATAGAGGCGGAGGTGGGACACCTGGTGGAAATAATAATCCGAGCAACAACTAACCATCTTATTAAAGCTCCATAAAAAAAGCCGACATATTATTTATGCCGGCTTTTTTACATTGTATAATTTGAATTATTTCACTGTGTCCATATGGCAAATCAAATCTAAAACCTTATTGCTGTAACCCATTTCATTATCATACCATGAAACGATTTTAACAAAATTGCTATTGAGCATAATACTCGCATCAGCATCGAATATAGAAGTGCGGGCATCTCCAAGAAAATCAGTTGATACAACTGCATCCTCTGTATATCCTAAAATTCCTTTCATCTCGCCTTCTGAAGCGGCTTTCATGGCAGCTTTAATATCATCCATACTGCAACCTTTTTCTATGCGGCAGGTTAAATCCACCACACTCACATCGGGAGTAGGCACACGGAAACTCATCCCTGTTAGTTTACCTTTTAGCTCTGGTATTACCAACCCTACAGCCTTAGCTGCACCAGTTGATGAGGGTATGATGTTTTGATATGCACCACGTCCACCGCGCCAATCTTTAGCACTTGGGCTATCAACTACTTTTTGGGTAGCAGTAGCAGCATGAACTGTCGTCATTAATCCTTCAAGGATTTTGAAATTGTCATTCATTACCTTAGCAATAGGAGCCAAGCAGTTTGTGGTGCATGACGCATTTGAAACCACGTCCATATCAGCTGTATATAATTTATGGTTAACACCCATTACAAAAGTTGGAGTATCATCCTTTGCAGGAGCAGACATCACAACACGTTTGGCACCAGCTTTAATATGGGCAGCAGCTTTTTCTTTTTCTAAAAACAAGCCTGTTGATTCCACTATATATTCAGCACCTATGTCATTCCATTTCAAATTTGCAGGATCTTTTTCAGCAGTTACACGAATAGTTTTTCCGTTTACCACTAAATTGCCATTAGCAACTGAAACTTCACCTTTAAATACGCCATGGGTTGAGTCGTATTTAAGCATATAAGCCATGTAATCAGGGTCTATCAGGTCATTGATACCCACAATTTCTACCTCTGGCTTGTTCATTGCAGCCCTGAAAACTAAACGGCCAATACGGCCAAATCCATTGATTCCAACTTTCATGTTATTGATTTTTAGTTAATTATTAAAAAATGATTTGTCAGTGCAAAAGTACAATTAAAAATTTTCTAAGGAAAGTATTATTTGTATTTAACAAAAAAAATTATACCTTTGCAGCCCGATAAAATAAAAACGGCCCGTTCGTCTATCGGTTAGGACACCAGGTTTTCATCCTGGTAAGAGGGGTTCGACTCCCCTACGGGCTACTTCAAAAGGACAAGTTATCAATAAGTGGCTTGTCCTTTTTTATTAAATCTAATTTCAAAAACACAAGTTCGAAATGACGAATACCCTAAATTCGCCACCCAATGTCTAACATCCTTTTACGGGCAATAACAGGTAGTTTATTTGTGGCCTTAATGGTTGCATCTACGCAGTGGCCTTGGCTGTTTGATTTTTTATGCTTGGTTTTCCCTGCTTTGTGTTTATGGGAATTAACGAGAATGTTTGGATATAAGATATGGATTTCAATATTTGCCATTATTGGAATTTCCACAATTATGAGTGTTAGATTGGGGTATTTAGAACCTATCTCAAACTATGATTTCACGCCGCTACTGTTTATTATATTTTTTCTATCTGCTCAAAAGAAGAATTCAAAAATATCTTCAATAACTTTAGTGGGAATTATATATATACTTGCAAGCTTTTTGTTTTATCATAAACTTGCCCATATTGAAATAGCTAACAATAAATACAGCCCAATTTTATGTTTCGACAATACTTATATACTCTGCATGCTAATATTCATCTGGACCAATGATTCCTTTGCGTATTTGATTGGCAGAAAGATTGGCAAAACTCCTTTGGCCCCTAGCATCTCTCCCAAGAAAACCATTGAAGGGACCTTAGGTGGATTGGTTTGCACCGTATTAGCAGCTTCAATCTTAAAGCAAGTATATACAATCCCCGATGGAAATTGGTTTTATGCTTGGGCTTTGCTCGTGAGTTTATCGGCAACAGTGGGCGATTTAATAGAATCGAAAGTAAAACGGATTGCGGGTGTTAAGGATTCTGGAAATTTACTGCCAGGGCATGGCGGTTTCTTGGATAGACTTGATGCCATGCTGTTTTGCAGCATCATATCTTACTTGTTCTTCAGGTTTGTACCTTTATTCTGAATAACTTTCAAAAATCGTAGCGGGATTTTTCGGTAATTTTGTGGCGTTTCCCAACTGTGGTTGGTGACAACACCAACCACTAGCATTATATAGATATGGACGTAAAAATACAAAGAGCATTAATTTCAGTTTATTATAAAGATGGGCTTGAACCCATAGTGAAAAGACTAAACGAACTGGGCGTAGAAATATGCAGCACCGGCGGTACCCAAACTTTTGTGGAAGCCATGGGAATTCCAGTTACGATGGTGGAAACGCTTACGGGATATCCTTCCATTTTGGGTGGCCGTGTAAAAACCTTGCACCCTGGCGTGTTTGGGGGCATTTTAGGAAGACGTGATAACGAAACCGACCTCCAAGAAATGGAGGATCATGATATCAAACCCATCGATTTAATCATTGTAGATTTATATCCTTTTGAAGAAACCCTGGCAAGCGGTGCCGGCGAGGAAGACATTATAGAAAAAATTGATATTGGTGGTGTGTCATTGATTAGAGCGGCGGCAAAAAACTTCCAGCATACTATTATAGTTTCCAGTAAAGATAATTATAATGATTTGTTGGATATATTAAACACGGAACACGGAAGTTCGACTATTTCGCAACGCAAAGAATTTGCCAAGCGTGCCTTCTATACCACCAATCATTATGATGGTGCGATATTCAAATATTTTAATACCGAACCATTACAATATTTTAGCGAAAGTTATACTCATCCTTTCTCTATGCGTTATGGTGAAAACCCACATCAGAAAGCAGCATTTTTTGGAAATATTAATGATATATTTGAACAAATACAAGGTAAAGAAATTAGTTACAATAATATAGTAGATGCGGAAGCAGCTGTTGATTTATTGGCTGAATTTATAGCGCCGGCATGTATTATAATAAAACACACCAACCCCTGTGGTACTGCGGTGCGGGCAAATGCTTTGGATGCATGGAAAGCAGCGTTGGCTAGCGATCCTGTCTCGGCATTTGGAGGTATTATAGCAATTAATAGAGAAATAGATGAAGCCCTTGCCAAAGAAATTGATACTATATTTTTTGAAATATTAATTGCCCCCAGTTTTACCAAAGAAGCTATAGCGATATTCGCAGCAAAAAAGAATAGAACACTATTAAAACTAAAAGATTTTGAACGCGCCCAGTGGCAATATAAATCTGTATTAAATGGAGTACTTGTTCAACATAAAGATAATAAACAAGAGCTAGAAGCAGAACTTAATTATATAACAAATGCCAAACCTTCAGCTGCGCAAGTTGAAGATTTATTATTTGCCAACCGACTGGTAAAAAATGCCAAATCAAATACCATTATACTGGCCAAAAACAAACAACTCTTAGGCCTCGGTTGCGGCATGACTTCCCGCATTGATGCACTAAAACATGCCCTTAGCAAAGCTGCCGAATTTGGCATGGACTTAAACGGAGCCGTAATGGCCAGCGATGCATTCTTCCCCTTCCCCGACTGTGTAGAACTGGCACACCAGCATGGCATAGCTGCTATTATACAACCAGGCGGAAGTATTAAAGACCAATTATCGATCGACTATTGTAATACCCATAATTTGCCAATGGTGATTACCGGGTTTAGGCATTTTAAGCATTAATATATTGTAATTTTTGAAGCTTTGTAAACTCAGCTTCCGATTCTAAACCTAGGCAATGCAATTTCATTTGCAGTTGGGTAGGGAGCACGATGCGTTGTACTAATATCTTGCTTCAAATTTTCTTGCGTTTTATATCGCATATCTTTATCATCTTCATATCGTGGATCAGGAACAAACGGTAGCTTTCCCATCTTATGTATTGTAATAGTTGGAAACCCAAATTCAATTTCTACTACACCTTGTAACAGATAACAACCACTTCCTGCAAATGGATACAGGTGCAAACTTTTGGCAAAATGTGTAGTATCAAAATAACTCCCTTCGGGATCTATCCAGGTTCCAAAATTCATCATGCCTCTCTTCGTTGGCACATGTTTTATGCTGAGCAAATAACCCACCATGCGAACAGTTCTTTTGTGCATATATACAAGTTCTTTTGTTTTCACATCGCCCCTATAGGTTGTTTTCAATAAATCAAAAGGGGAACATGATACGGGAAATTCCAACAGTTCTATCTCATCAAAAGCATCTTCAAATGGTGAGCGTTCCAACTTGGGTAATGCATATTCTTTTACAGGCTCCTCTAAAAGCAAAGCAGTTTTATTTTGGGGATTAAAGTTAGCCAAAAGCATTCTGGCAATCAGCACAAGTTCATTCTTCGATTTACCTGTAAACCGAAATGCACCAACAAAAATTAAACTTTGTAATGTTTCAATTCCAATTGGCACGCGGCGAATAAAATTTTCTAGCGATATATAATCACCATTCTGTTCTCTTTCCCTTGGTATATTTTCGGCAGTTGTTGCATCCAAACTTTTCAGGTGAACAAAACCCATATAAATATCTTTTCCATCTACATTGGTATAATAATCACTTTTGTTCACACAAGGGGTGCATATAATTGCCCCCGCCATTTTAGCTTCGTGAAAATATACTTCTGTTCGGTAAAAGCCGCCAAAGTTATTGATAACGGCAACCATAAATTCTACAGGATAATATGCTTTTAAATATAGACTCTGATAACTCTCCACCGCATAGGAAGCTGAGTGTGCTTTGCAAAAAGAATAACCCGCAAACGATTCAATCTGTCTATATACTTCTTTCGATAATTCTTCGGGATAACCTTTGGCTTTGCAGTTGTCAAAAAAACGATTTCGCACACCCTCAAATTCTTTTTTCGAACGGGTCTTTCCACTCATGGCTCGTCTCAATATATCTGCATCTGCCAAATCCAAATCGGCAAAATGGTGGGCAATTTTCATCACATCTTCCTGATATACCATTACCCCATAAGTTTCACCAAGTTGCTCTTTAAATACTGGATGAAAATATTCAAACTTGTCGGGATTATTATGTCTGAAAACATATTCTCCCATCATTCCACTTTGTGCAACGCCTGGCCTTATTACAGAAGATGCGGCCACCAATGTTTTATAGCTATTGCATTTTAACTTACGCAGCAGCCCACGCATAGCAGGGCTTTCCACATAGAAACAACCCAAGGTATTTCCATTTTGCAGATATTCATTCGCTCGTTTTTCATCTTTGCATATATTTACATTTCGTATATCTACTTTTATTCCTTGGTTTTGTTCTATAAGCTTTACACTATCGCTTATATGCCCAATTCCACGCTGACTTAATATATCAAATTTTTCAAAACCTATATCTTCTGCTATATGCATATCAAACTGTACAATGGGGAAACCCTTGCCCAAGGTTTCAAGTGCGGTATAGTTTGTAATAGGTTCTTCTGATATCAATACACCGCATGAGTGCATACTTCGTTGATTGGGAAACCGCTCAAGCATACTGCCATATTCATGTATTAAACTCACAACTGAATTTTTATCATGCATTTGCTGCGATGAACGGGTGAGCATGTCCATTTCCGCTTTGGGCAGACCGAATACTTTCCCCATTTCGCGGATGGTTGAACGGTGTTTAAACTCTGCGATAGTTCCCGTAAAAGCCACATGGTTATTATCAAATCTGTTAAATATATAGTTCAATATTTCATCGCGTTCTTTCCAGCTCCAGTCTATATCAAAATCGGGCGGACTTGTGCGGCTTGGGTTAAGAAATCGTTCAAAATATAAGTTCAGTTCAATAGGGCATATATCTGTTATACCCAAGCAATAACTCACTATACTGTTTGCACCACTGCCCCGACCGATATGCAAAAAATTTCTGCTGTTACTATATCTTATAATATCCCATGTAATTAAAAAGTATCCTGAAAATTGCAGATTGTCTATTACTTCCAGTTCCTTTTTTACTCGCTGTTGTGCCGCTTTATTATTGTTCCCATATCTCCGTTGCATCCCTTCCAGAGCCAAACTTGTCAATAATTCCTTATCACTATATCGACTTTTTGTATAATACTTTTTGTTTTTGGGTGTATTAAAATCAAACTCAAAATTGCAACTATCAATTATATATTCTGTGTTCTTTATGATAATAGGATAATCATAATAACATTTCAACAATCGATCAACCGGAATCATGATATCCGATAAGCGTGCATGGTCGGTTGAATGTAATTTTGAGAGTATAATATTCTTCTCTATACTTCTCAATATCTTGTTCAGGTTAAACTCTTTTTTCGACCTAATGGTAACCGATTGCAGCATCACCATTTTGTATAGCTTTTCTCTCCATTCAAACTGAACAAGCTTGGTCAATTGCTTGGGTCGCATTCCTATATATTCATTTTCTCTTAATTGTAATGGTACCTTATCAATAGGATATATAATATATACATCATCAAAAGCGGGTACAATTTTGGGCAAAGGTATCTTCTCTGAATTGTGTTTGGTAAGGAAACGGCACAACTCAGCAAATCCATTTTTGTTTTTTGCCAAACCTATATATAATAGTTCACTATCGTTTCTAAACTCAATTCCCACCAATGGTTTTATATTATTTTCGTTACATAGTTTTATAAAATCATATACACCTGTTATGGTATTAATATCTGTGAGGGCAAGTGCCTTCACTTGGCTTTCCTTGGCGAGCTGCACAAGTTCGTCAAGCGGAATAGTACCGTAACGAAGACTATGATAGGAGTGACAATTGATATACATAGATGATAGTGATTATATATCCATCCCAACACAACGCTTTACAGAATTGCTCCCATAACGCCTTTTAATTTTATCAAGGGCTTGATATAAATTAATCATCTCCTTGGTGTCTTCAAACATATCAATCTGATACGCCCCATGTACCAAACCTTTAAAGCTGATTCCGATAAGCCGCAAACGCATTCGTCTTTCATATAAATTATCGAACAATTCTAATACTCTTTTCAATAATATATGGTCGCACGAGGTATAGGAAATTTTGCATTGCTTAGTTTCTGTATCAAAATTATTATATTTAATTTTTACTGTTACTATCGAGGCGAGCCATTCTTCGTTACGTAATTGAAAGCCCAGTTTTTCAACCATGGCAGTGAGTATGGCTTTCATTCGGGGTATATCAATGGTGTCTTGGTCAAAGGTCTGCTCGGTTGAAACTGATTTTCTTTCGGTATAGGGTTCTACTGGATTTTCGTCAATGCCATTTGCTTTTTTCCATAGCTCTCTTCCATTTTTTCCGATCAGCTTTTGCAGCATCTCAATGGGCATTTCTGATAGGGTATGTATTTTTCGTATGCCCAATCGTGAGAGCAACTGAAAAGTAACATCGCCCACCATTGGAATTTTTTTTATGGATAAAGGATTGAGGAAAGGCTTCACCATTTCCTCACTTATTTCCATTCTCCCAACAGGCTTGCTTTCACCTGTTGCTATTTTTGATACCGTCTTGTTTATCGACAAACCAAAACTTATGGGCAATCCCGTTTCTTTGGTCACGGTTTGTGATAGTTCTTTTGTCCATTTAAAACATCCAAAAAATTTATCCATTCCTGATACATCAATATAAAACTCATCAATACTCGCCTTTTCAACCAAGGGTGCTTTATCATTTATTATATCAGTTACGGTATGCGAATATTTAGAATACAGTTCCATATCGCCTCTTATCACCTTTGCTTGCGGACAAAGCCTCAATGCCATCTTCATGGGCATAGCCGATCGCACCCCAAAGGTTCTCGCTTCATACGAGCATGATGCCACCACACCTCTATCGCTACTGCCACCTATTATCAAAGGAATACCACTCAACTGTGAATTGCCCACGCGTTCACACGACACAAAAAAGGTATCTAAATCCATATGTACAATTGAGCGGTTCATAAAAACAATCCCGATGTTTCGGAAGGGGGACAATATTATAATATAATATCAAACAGCTTTCCACTTTTTGGGAACAGAGTTATGCACTTTATGCAAATAGTGTATTCAATATATATACGAATAAATTGTCTGACCCGAAGTGTCGGATCACGAATTAAGCACGCCGCGGCGGACGTGAATCCGTTGGTCGAGCTGAAGCCAATACTCTTTGATAAATGATCTCAGATTTCAGAGAGCAAGAGTCTATTCCCTGGGCTAGATTCCACAGACCTTATTCAGATTAGGTTTTACTTCTGTAGAAATTGCTTTCTAACATTTATCTTCGCATCCCCAAAGCAAGAACACTGAAACAACCCTGAAACCACAATCCGAAAAAATGAAAGATTACAAAAAATATTATATAATACCTGCTGCACCAGATGAAGTGTATAAAGCTTTAACACATGAAGCTACTTTGCAATTATGGACTGGAGAAATTGCAGAAATGAATACCGAAATTGGTTCTGAATTATCTTTATGGGAAGGTAGCATCACAGGAAAAAACTTAGAATTTGAAGAAGGAAAAAAACTTGTACAACAATGGTATTTTGGCGAGCAAGAAGAACCCTCCATCGTAACTATTATATTACACCCCGATAAAAACGGAACATCTGCCGAGCTAAAGCACACCAATATCCCAAACGATGATTATGACAATATAGTGGATGGGTGGAACGAAAATTATTTTGGTGCACTGCAGGAATTTTATGAAGAATAAATAGGTGCATTTTTAGGGCCCATATTATAAATATTACTCAGGTATAATATATATAATAAAAAAAAACCGACTAATTCACACTAGTCGGTTTTTTTATTATATGTTTTTCTTAACGTCCCGGAGGGATTTGTCCATTACCCATACCCGCTGGCATAGGTGGAGGAATTACAATATTTAATTTCTTCATCACTATAGCGGTCAAATCATCTGCAGGGCTAAAGTAATAAGCTACTTGCTTATCAACCACCGATGAGAAACCATTAGCCTTAGCTACTTCTTCAATTGCTTTGCGAACCTTTACGTTTAAAGGTCTAACTAAGCTTTCTTGATATTTAGATAGCTCTTCTTTATATAACTCACTTAAGCTTTGAATCCTTTGATTGGTTTGTTGCAAAGCACTCATTCGCAATTCATATTCTCTAGGGCTTATTCTAGTTTTGATAGAATCGAGTTTCATAGCAGCTAGTTCAAGATCTGCTTTCTGGCCTTCTAACTGCTCTCCATAATAAGTTCTGGCAGAGTCGAATTTCTTACTTACAGTCTCGTATTGTGGCAGTAAGTACAGCAATGAGTCGTAGCTTACGAAACCTACTTTTTGAGCTGAAGCAATCTTCCCGAAGGACAACAAAACAATACATAGCAATGCTTTGGACAAGTTTTTAATTTTTAACATGTTGTATTTATAATTGATAATTTAGTTAATTAGTGATAATAAGCGGCAAAAGTAGTTTAAAGGTTGCACGTAGTAAAATAATTTTTTAGGGTTTTTTGGGTGGAGGGATCGGGCCGCCCCCGGCTTCTTTTTTACTTGTAACTTCTTCCTTAGGCGTAATACCCATTTCTTGCAACACATCATCACTCTTGTCAAATTTAGCATTGGAGTATAACATTACAACCTCGCCCGATTTGTCGAAAATAAAATCGTATCCTCCTTTTTTGGCAACTTTTTGGATTGCATCAAATACTTTATCTTGAATAGGTTTTACCAATTCCATTCTCTTTTTAAATAATTCTCCCTCGGCAGCAAACTTTGCTTTTTGAAAATCTTTAGCTGCTTTCTCCTTATCATCAATGGAACGCTCTCTGCGTTGCCGAACTTCTTCAGTAAGCAATACTTTTTCATCTTGGTATTCTCTATAAATTTTTTCTACTTCACTCATTTTGGTATCGAGCTCCTTTTGCCATTGCTGTGCCAAATCATCTAATTGTTTTTGAGCTGAGCGGTATTCGGGCATTTGGCTCAATATATATTCTGAATCTACATACGCAAATTTTTGTGCGGAAGCCTTGCTGCCTAATATAATTAAAGCTAACAAAGCTAGAAATATTTTTTTCATATATTATATACTATTAAAATTGCTGACCTAAGAAAAAGTGTGTTTGCCAATGATTTGCTGGATTGGCAGAATTGACATCGAAGTTATATGCATAATCCAAGCCAAGCAAACCAAACATGGGCAAGAACAACCTGATCCCTATACCCGCAGCACGATAAGTTGCAAAAGGACTATATGTTTTAAAACTATTATACCCATTGGCTGCCTCTACAAAACCTAAACCATAGAATGTAAGGGAAGGCGATAATACGGCTGGAAAACGAAGCTCCATAGTGAAACGGTTATATATAGAAGATGGGTAGCCATCAGGGTGCACGCTTAATGATCCACCATCACTATAACCTCGTGCTGAAATTACTTCCCTACCGTCCAAATTATAACCTGTTAAACCACTTCCTCCAAGTGAAAAACGGTTGAATGGAGGTAATCCTTTAGCTGCTGAATAGCTGCCAACAAATCCAAAATTTGCACGAGTGGCCAATACCAGTTTGTCAAATATTGTAGTATACCATTTGGCATTGAATTTCCATTTATGATATTCTAAAAATTTGAGACGCTCTGCATCGGGCATTACTTGATAGTTAGCATTAGGTGTAAATTTTGAATAGGGCAAAGTGGCCTGCACAGAGAACATGAAATCAGAACCGGAACGGGGATAGATTGGTTCATTTACTGAGCTGCGTGAGATAATCATAGAAGTATTGAAGTCATTGAAAACACCATCGGGCAAAGGTCTGCCAGTTCCAAATGAAAACTTATAATTATCAAATCTTTGATAGTTTAATGAATTCAAAATAGTGAAATAATCATCTGGTTTTTTCAATCTTCTTCCGAGTGAAATTGTAACTCCAGTGGTTTTTAATTTGGGGCCTCCTATCAAAAGAGATTGACTTTGCACAGAATGATACGCACTAACGCTAAATGAATTTGGGCGTTTGCCACCTAACCAAGGTTCGGTAAATGAAAGATTAGTTGACCTAAAAGTACTACCATTCGATTGTGCTCTTATTTGCAAACGTTGGCCATCTCCACCGGGCAAGGGTGTCCATTCTTTCTTTTTCAGCATTTTTTTTGCTGAGAAATTATTCAATGTCAAACCCAATACACCTACCAAACCTCCATATCCACCATATCCGCCAGATAATTCAATTTGGTCACTCGATTTTTCTTCAACAGTGAATTCTATATCAACAGTTCCTGTATTTGCATTGGGCATTGGATTAACGCCTATTTTTTCTGGATTAAAATAAGAAAGCTGTGATAGTTCTCTTATCGATCTTGATACATCACTCCTGCTGAACTTATATCCGGGCCTCACATATAGTTCACGAAGTATTACATGGTCACTGGTTTTTGTATTGCCACGTATGGTTACATTGTTTACGATAGCTTGAGGGCCTTCGTTCATTCTTATCTCGATATCAATGCTGTCATTTTCAACCAACACTTCTACGGGTGTGGCATTATAAAACAAGTATCCATCGTCCATATATAAAGATGCGATATCCACTCCCTGCGGGTTCATACTCATACGCGATTCTAATATAGACTGGTTATATATATCCCCACGTTTTATTCCAAGCACTGTATCCAATTTATTATTAGAGTATTTGGTATTGCCAGTCCAGTACACATGTCTAAAAAAGTATTGATGTCCTTCGTCAATATTTATTTGCACATTGATTCTGTTTCTACTATAACTATACACAGTGTCGCTAACAATCTTGGCGTCTCTGTACCCCATAGCCAAGTATTTTTCTATAATAATTTTTTTATCGTTTTCGAAATCATTTTCTATATACTTTGACTTTTTTAATATATTATAATTTACCTTTTTTGTCTCCTTCAACATTTGTCTCAATTTATAAGTAGAAACATATTGGTTGCCGGTAAATATGATATCATTAATTTTGATAAGGTTACCTTTGTTTACTGATATTTTGAGCAATACAAAATTCTTGCGGTGGTCTTTTTCTTCTTTTATATCTACACTCGCATTCATATAACCTTTCTTATAAAAATAAGCAATGGTTTCGTTTTTAGTTTTGTTTATCAAATTCTCGTTTACAATATTTCCTGTTTTTAAAAACCCGCCTAGTTCTTCTCTTAATTTCTTATTATCTTTCTTATTCAAATTGGTGGCATATGCTGATAATCGAGGCTTCTCAACAAAATGTATTTCAATCCATGCTTTGCCATCTTCTACTTTTGCTAAATATATTTTAATATCTTCAAATAGGTTTTGTTTCCAAAGAATTTCGATTGCTTTACTGATATCCTCTCCTGGGATTTTTACAAATTTTCCAATATTTAGACCCGATAATATTTGTAATGAATTCTTATCTAAAAAATTAACGCCTACAATTTCCACATTGGCAATTTCAAATAATTGCGGTTTTGAATATTCAAGTTTGTTGTTAGTCGTATCAAATATTTCAGCTTGTGCAAATGCAGAAGAAATACCCATAAAAAATGAGACTACAAATCCTGATATATAATAATAAATTTTAGTTTTTCCCGTGCTCATTTGCTGGTAGTTGTTCGCTTGTTTTTCCAAATCTTCTTTCACGGCTTTGATAGTCTAAGAGAGCTTCATATAAATGTTCACGGGTAAAATCGGGCCAGAGGGTTTCAGTAAAATAAAACTCGCTATAGGCAATCTCCCATAATAAAAAATTACTTACCCTGTGCTCTCCACTAGTGCGAATTAAAAGCTCTGGGTGAGGCCATTGTGCTGTGCTCAAATGATTGTTTATAGTCATTTCGTCCACTTCAAACGGTTTCATTTCGCCAAGGGTTACACGCTCGCATATTTTCTTTACGGCATTTACAATATCCCATTTAGAGCTATAGCTAAGTGCCAATACCAAATCCATATGGTCATTAGTTTTGGTAGCCTCGCATGCTTCTGACAAAGCATTGCGGCAATCACTTGGTAACCTCTCCAATTGCCCCATGGTGTGCAACCTGATTTTATTCTTTTGCAGCGTAGGCATTTCGCGTTTGATGGTCTTCACCAATAGCTCCATCAGCGCTTTTACTTCTTTTGCAGGTCGACTCCAATTTTCAGTTGAAAATGCATAAAGGGTTAGGCATTTTACACCTAGCTCGGCAGAAGATTCGCATACCTCACGAACTGAGTTTACGCCATTTTGATGACCAAATATTCTGAATTTGCCTTTACCCTTGGCCCAACGGCCATTCCCATCCATAATGATGGCGATATGTTCGGGTATTTTATTTAAATCTAACTGCGACTTTAAAGACATTTGTGCTAAGAAACTGGACGACTATTATCTGCAAAGATATTAAAAACCGCCCTTCTTGCAGGAATATTTTACTACCCTATATGATAATGAGACTCCTATGGTATAAAACCAATCTTTGTTGTTTGGATTGCCGCGCTGTTTACCCTCAAAACTTAAATTTTTATTGCCATTCATATCATTTCTTTCACCTGAGCGATCATATAAACTTACCGTCATCAAACGTTCATCTAAAGTGCGCTGGTCATTGAATTTTACTAAATCGGATTGTTTGGGATAAAAACTGCTTACATCATCCAAATAATCGGTACCTGTTTTACGCCAAAAGCACTCAAGCCCCAGCACAAAATTTTTGTTGAGGAATACTTTAAAGCCGCCACCAAGGGGTAATGCCCAATTAATACGCTGGTAATTACTATTATGACGCAACAACTGTCCCTCGGTTGCAAAAGGTCGTAAGGCATAAGCGGTTGCCCTATAGTTTGTTTTAGGTTCGAAATAAAACACATTAAATCCTAAACAAAAAAATGGACTGAATCTGTGAGAAAATTTATCGAAGCCAAATTTTTGAAAGTGAAATTCACTCATTCCACTTACTTCTAATATCTGCGAAAAGAATTGTAAATTACGTGTGCGATTAAAATCCCATATAGAATCAGCACCTGATATATTTCCATAGTTAACCCCTAATCGTGAAGCAAAATAACTACTGTGATTGAAGCGATAAAAGGCTCCGAATTCAGGATGGAATTGACTCATTTTCATACCCGGAGATAAGTCACCCAAATAATTCATGACACCACCCTGAACTCCCCATTCGTGTTTGTCAGACTTAATCTGTGCCAACACACACACTGGAGCTAAAAGGATTATATATAATACTGCTTTTTTCAAATTTTAAAAACTTGTGCATTTTATACCTGGCAATGGGAAACGATAACAAAGACTAACTGTCGCAAACAAATAAAAATCTGCTGGTGTATTTTTGTTACCTCTTGAAACTTTATCTACAGTATCTGGGTCGTCTGTGATTTTATTATATTGAGCTGACCAAGGGGTTTTTTCGCCAGACCTATCAGATAGCTGAGCTGCAGGATTGTCGCTGCCTTTATTCTGCTGCAAAAAAGCAGGCTCTACATAGCCATTACTGCTTACATCATCTAAATAATCAGTAAATGTGGTTCTAAATCCAATTTCCATGCTTGCATTCCAGTTATCATTAAACCTCACTTTTAAGCCCCCACCCAATGGAATTCCCAACTGTGAAAGTTCGTACGGGTGCCTGTCTTGATACTGCGTAGACCCTTGGCCTTCAGTACCTAGAGGTTGTAATTCATACCACCTGCCATTATATTGAGTTTGCGGGTTAAACTTAAATACATTTAAACCAGCAAACAAATAAGGAGAAAAGCCATAATAACTCTCTCCGTCAGGGAAACAAAAACCAGTTATATTCCATTCTAGCAAAAATGCGAAATCCAATATATTGCTTTTAAAGCTAAAGTTTCGTGCAACATGGGCCGGATTCGAGCTCAATGAGTCTGCACCACCAATTGTTCCATAAGTAAAACTTCCTTTAACAGCTAAATATCTATCAGGATTAAATCGAACAAATATCCCATACGCAGGCTCAGTTAATTTAAAGTTTATCTTCATATCGCTCAAATCACCCATATAATGGGTTGACCCACCCAAAATACCAAACTCTAAACTTTGAGATTTAGCAGTACGAATATTTGAAGAAACCATCAAAATGATTAGTATACTTGTGAAAAAATGTTTTTGAATGTGCACTATCTAACTAATGAATAACGTAAAACTATGAAAATTATTGCAAATAAACAAAATTATTTTATGAATATCAAATACCTTTAAAGCACATTTAAAAAAAAAGGCCGGATTAACCGGCCTTAGAATAAAATTTTTTAATATTAGAAGTTGGCACAAACAAATTTCCGTATGGTTTTTGTAATTGTGAAACCTGTAAAGATATAGGTGTCTTTATTTCTATAGTCGCCTCTACTTAATATGTGGGGTGTGTGGCTTTCTTTGTTATTCAATATTCCAAATTGTGGGTAATGTGTCCCTGCTACTTTGTTACCAGGATCTACTGCTTCGCCACTTCTATCAGCCAATGCATTAGTGGTAGCATCACTAGATAAATTGGGATAGTTATCGTGAACATCATCTAAATAATCAGTAAATGTTTTGCGACCAGCTATTTCAAATGCAACTGACCAAAGACGTCCGAAATTATATTTAACACCAAAGCCTGTAGGAATAGCAAATGATATTAAACTGTAATTGGGCTTGTTTAGTTCTGTTTGGTAAGCTCTCAACTTATAAGTTTTTCCGTCCAATTCTGTTTTCGGATTAAAATGGAATACAGAAAATCCTGCTAATAAATAGGGAGTCCATCTGTATGATTTTGAACCTGGAATAAAATTTAAAATGTTATATTCTACTTGAGCTGTTAATTCAATAATGGCAGAATGGAAATTAAGATTCCTTTTATTTCTATCATAATAGTTTGCATCATTGTTAACGCCATTATTGACAGGATAATCTGCCATTGTAAAATCTGTTGGTAGTTTGCTACCCCATGCTTTATCGTCACCTTTAACTAAACCGTAGTTTAAACCGCCTTTAAAAGCAATTTTAGGTGTAAGGTTATAACGAGCCAATGCACCGCCTTGTAAACGAGTGTACTCCCAAGTAACTTGAGCTTTTGATAGGTCGCCTTGATATTGAGCGGGGCCTATAAACGCTCCGAACTCCCATTCTTGGGCATTTGAAAAACCTACTAATAAAGTAAGTGTGAGGGTTAAGAGGGTAATTTTCTTTTTCATATTGGCAGATTGTAATTATAACAGGTTACAAAAATAAGCCAATACAAACAAAAACCAAATTTTTTTTTCACTTTTTTAACGAAGGTCGTTTCTTTCATCATGACCCCACATCATTTTCTTCCGAAGGGTATCTAAATAATCTTTTTGCTGTAAGCGAATAATATTCAATTTATAGGGAGCTTTTTTAATAGCCAATTGCACGCTAGTATCTACTGTTTCGCTACGAGAATCGAGGCTCACTAAGAAATTTGTTCCCCTACCTTCGATCTCAAAACTAATTACTTGGTCATCGGGAACAATAACCGGCCGCACATTTAAATTATGCGGAGAAACTGGGGTGATTGCAAATGTAGATGAGGAAGGGAAAATAATAGGCCCGCCGCAACTTAGTGAATAACCTGTAGAACCCGTAGGAGTAGCAACTATAAGCCCATCAGCCCAATATGAATTTAAAAACTCTCCATTCAAATAAGTATGCACCGTAATCATGGAGGAGGTATCTTTTTTGTGAATCACAAAATCGTTAAGTCCGAAGGTGTTGGGATAAAATAAATTTCTATCGGTTTCTAACTGCAACAAATTGCGTTGCTCTATATCATATTTATTCTGAAAGAAATTTTGGAAAGCAGGGATAAATTCTTCTCGAGCTACATTGGCCAAAAACCCCAAACGCCCTGTATTGATACCCATCACAGGTATTTGATATTGCAATATATATAATACGGAATCTAGAAAGGTGCCATCCCCACCCACTGTTACAAATAAGGAGGCGTTTTTTAAATCAATAGGAACATCAAATGTATTAGTAGAAGTAGGGAACTCACTGGGAAATATTTTCACTATTTGACTGAAAACCAAAACTTCAGCACCCTGCGATTTAAGCCACCGCTGCACCTCGGCAATATATGTAGCCGTGGCTTCAGTGTTTTGTTTGGTATAGATTGCTATTTGCAAAAATGAGGTAATTGAGTTGCAAATTTAACCTTTTTGCATGGTAATGTCGCAAGCAATTACATGCTTAAATATTTCATTAGGGCATTGTAGCGTTGCTGCATCAATTGCCAATCTTCTTCGCTTATATGTGAAGCCCTCACTTGATATTTGAAACGCTCGAACGAAGCCAAAATATTGCGTATATCTGAGCGGTCGAACTGCAAAGCTACTTCAATTTTGCTGCTTCCTGCCTCGGGTTGAGATACATACAAGCCCAATATTTTACTGTCATTCGATTCAGCGATATGGGCAATCTCGGTAAGTTTAAAATCATTCCACTCCATTTCGAGTGTTAAAATACCTCCTTCTCCAGGCTCTTGTTGCAATCCGGTATGTCTATTTTGAAGTTGGAATACCAAATCGGTAAGTATTATAATACCTATAAAATTATCTTCTTTATCAACCACAGCAAGCGAAGTACTTTCACTTTGGCCAAAGAATTTTAGCAATTCAAATACATGCACATTTTCAAAAACACGGTTCGTTTTTTCTTTTTCTAAATGGGCATTTAATAAATTATCTTGTGGCAGC
>Ga0114970_10001070_pt1 | contig 20556 bp, 12 predicted proteins | sample M_140205_XF_Meta_FD_87030 | JGI IMG/M metagenome (GOLD analysis project Ga0114970, IMG submission 87030) | Freshwater microbial communities from Lake Montjoie, Canada to study carbon cycling - M_140205_XF_MetaG | ecosystem: Environmental > Aquatic > Freshwater > Lake | place: Lake Montjoie... | reverse complement strand
GAGATGCGTGGGCGCCAACCGCTCCAACGCCGACCGCTGCGACCACGGCATCAGCGACTGCAGCGCGTCGTGCCAATCCACCGACGCCAGCTGTGCCCACGAGCGCACGCCGTCGAGATACGGCCCCGCCCACTCCTCGAGTGACGCCGACAGCGCGGCCACCGACACGTCGGGCCAGCTCGCATCGTGCGCATGCACGAACGCCATGCGCTCGCGCAGTCGCGACGCCGCCTGCGAGAGCGGCAAGGCCTCGATGCCGCTGCGCGCGAGCTGGGCGCGAATCGCCTCCAGCACGGTCCGCAACACGACCGCGGCATCGGCGTCGCTCCACACCACATCCTCAATCACAATCGCCCCCAGCATCGTGCGCTTACGCGCGCGCACGGCCTTGGTGCGTTCGTCCCACTCCACCAGCTGTACGCGCACGAACTGTTCGCCGAAATCCTCGCGCAGCTCCTCAAGCGTGATGGGCGCCGCGCGCACGATGCGGGCTTCGGGCGACGTCCCCTCGAGATCCGCGATCGCCAGATACGCCGCATCGTGTAACGCATCGTGCTTCGCCAGCACCGCCCCGCTGCCATTGCGCAGCAAGTACCGCGGCTCGGCGCCGCTACGACGCTGCGCCACGCGATCGGGATACGCCAGCGCCAGCAACGCTCCCGTGTCGGCATCATCCCACGTGGCGCGCACGAGCGCAGCGCTCGCGCCACCGCTCGCCGCACGACGCGCCAGATCGTCAGCCGTCTGCCGCACGCGACGCACCCCATCGCGATCGACCGCTACGCCCACCGCCCCCTGCGCGCCATCGCGCCGCAACAGCTCCGTCCGCAGCCGCATGTCCGACTGCGGTGGCAGGCCATCGTAGCGCACGATATCGCGCTCCTCCAGCAGCGCCGCGATCGCGGCACCGAGCGGCAAGGCCCCGCGCTCGGCGGCGACAATCGCCAGGTGCGCCAACCGCGGCTGCAACGGCAGCGCCGCCATGCGACGACCATGCGGCGTCATGCGCCCCTCGTCATCGAGCGCACCGAGCTGCGCCAACAGTGCCCGCGCCTGCGCAAACGGACCAGCCCGCGGCACATCCAGCCAGCGGAGCGTGGTGGGATCACTGATGCCGGCGTCGGCCAGCTCCAGCGCCAACGACGACAAGTCGGCGTCTACAATTTCCGGACGCGTGCTGGGCAGCAACATGTGGTCCTCGTGCTGATCCCATAGCCGGTAGCTCACACCGGGCGCCGTGCGTCCCGCACGACCTCGACGCTGATCGGCCGACGCGCGACTCACCCGCACCGTATGCAATCGCGTGAGCCCCGCCGACGCATCGTAGCGTGGCACGCGCGACAATCCGCAGTCGATCACCACACGCACACCGGCTACCGTGAGGCTCGTCTCGGCCACACTCGTACTGAGCACCACCTTCCGCGTACCCACACGCGCCGGCGCCAACGCCGCATCCTGCTCGGCCAGCGGCATGCTGCCGTGCAACGTGTGCACGCGCACGCCGTTCATCAGATCACCGCTCAAACGTTCCGCGACGCGACGCTGCTCGCCGGCGCCCGGCAGAAACACCAGCACATCCCCCTCGGTGGCGTCGAGCGCCTCACGAATCACCCGCGCCGTTGTGGCCTCCACCCGCTCGTCTCGACGCGGGGCGCGATAGTGCGTCTCGATGGGAAACATGCGCCCCTCGCTGCGCAATACCGGCGCCGGCCCGCCCTCGTCAGCCAGCAACGCTGACACGGCCACACCATCGAGCGTGGCCGACATCACGAGGATACGCAGATCCTCACGCAGATGGCGCTGGGTTTCCAGCACCAGAGCCAAGCCGAGGTCGGCGTGCAACGACCGCTCGTGAAATTCGTCGAAGATCACGAGCCCGATATCCTCGAGCGCCGCATCGCTGCTGAGCATGCGCGCCAACACGCCTTCGGTGACCACTTCAATGCGCGTGCGCTTCGAGATGCGCGTTTCGCCGCGCACGCGATAGCCCACCGTCTGGCCGACCTCTTCACCCAGAAGCGACGCCATATACGACGCCGCCGCGCGGGCCGCGAGTCGTCGCGGCTCCAGCATCACCAGCTTGGTGCCCGCGAGCCACGCCGCATCGATCAGCGCGAGTGGCACGCGGGTGGTCTTACCCGCACCCGGTGGCGCCTCGAGCACGGCCACGGTGCGCACAGCCAGCGCCGCGCGCAACGACGGGATGATCTCGTCGATCGGGAGAGTCGTCGTGTCTCGCACAGCGACCGACTAGCGACGACGACGCGCTGGCGGATCGAGCTGCTGCACCAGCCACTGCTGCGCGCGTTCGATCACATCATCGAATCCGCTGCGTACGCCGCGTACCGTGAGGCGCACCTCGACGCTGGGCGTGATCCCCACGCGCTGCAACTGCGCATCGTCCGAACGGCGTATCTCTACAATGGGGAGCGCCACGCGCAAGAGCCCCGGCATCTCCACCTGCATCACCTCGCCCGGTGCCCCCGCGCTGGATGATCCGATGAACGTCACCGGCGCCACAGCATCGAGCGCGATGGCCAGTCGCTCCATCTCGCCAGCGGTGCGCTCGTCGATCAACGCCACGATGCGTCCGGCATAGTGGCCGGCTGTGTCGCCACGGCTCACACGCGCACGTGTTTCGCGCGTGACGGCGCACAATGCGCGCGCTTCGCGCAAGGTGGGCGTGGCGCACGGTTCGTTGTCGTAGCGGCGCACTTCGCGCGCGGTGACCGCCTCCGGCACGCGACGCACGGCCGCGAGCAACGCGTCGGCCTGCCCGGTCCCCAGTGTGCCGCGCAGATCCACGATCCAACCACGCGCGCTGCGCGACCGCGCCAGGATTGCCGTCGTTGAGTCCACGGGTAATCGCTCCACATCGAGATAGACGATATCGCCAGGCAGCGTCCGCACCGCACTCCAGAGGGGCCGCTCGACGAGGACGAGCGGCGCCACGTAGTCCACACGACGCGGAACGTTGAGCTGTCGCTCGCGATTCATCATGTCGCGCAGCCGGAACAGTGCGCCGCCGCTCGGGCCCAGTGCCAACTGGGGCATCAGTGCGCGCAGGCGTGACCAACTGTTCGGCGCCGACACCGCCGTGCGGTGATCGATGATCCACGCCGGCAGGGGGAAGCCGTCGGCCGCCGTGACTTCCATGCCCGTGTCGATGCCGAGCGCTTTCGTCACGGAGTCACGGATCACGTCGGTGATGATGGCGCGCTCCTCGATCCAACGCACGCGAAACGGCACCGAGGCCGGGCCGCGAACGGAATCGGCCGACCGTCCCCACAAGTTCGACGGCGTGTCGTCGAGCGCGGACACCATCGGCATCAACGCGGCCGCGTACTCGGTCGCGACCCGCGCCGCTTCGAGCGCGGGAATCGTGCGCTCGAGTAGGGCGTCCATGTCTTCGTCGTAGAGATCGCGATGCACATGCCGCACGCGAATCGCACTCCACAACCGCGCGGCCGCCAGCAAGCGCGCGCCCATGAACGGATATGGATCGCTGTCGTAGTAGCCCGGCAACACCGCCGGCAGTCGCCGTGTGGGCACACGCGAGGCACGTACCACACGGTTGGTGCGCAGCAGCGTGAGCGCCGTGCGTAAGACCGGCGCGCTGTCCGACGCCTGCGCAGCCCGCGGGAGCACCGTATCGGCCATCAACCCGGTACCGCCGTCGGCGTGCACGAGTTCTCCCGTGCGGATTCGCACCGACAGGCGATCGGCGATCGGTAGCAGCACGCTCGACACCAGCGGCGTGTCGTCCACACCCTCCTCAGCAATCAGCGTCGCTCGGCCACTCGCGACCAACGACAGCAGCGCGCGCGGCAGCACCGTGGCGCGGTTCGCGAGCACCATCACGCGCCGCGGCGTCGCTGCACCGGCGAACACCGGGCGTCCCGTGCGTACCATCCAGGCATCATCCGGCTGCCACGCGCCGTTCATCGCGCGCGCGCCACCAACCCGGCGCGTTCGCTCCGTGCTCGCGGCCGTGAGCGCGCTGTTCAACGACGTCACCAATTCCGCGTTGGCGACGAATCGCTCGACGGCGACGTCGATGGAATCCAAGGCCGCCCCCGACCCGCGCACATCGAGAATCACGCGGGCCGGCGCTGTCGCAAGCAGCTGGCGCACCATCGCCGCCGCGCCGTCGGTAAACAGCGCACGCTGCGCCGAGCCCAACGGAACGCGCACGATCAGCACACTGTCGCGCGTACGCTCACTGCCGAACGCAAAGTTCTCGCTCGTGCCCGGCACGCCGATGGCGTCGGCCAGCTCCACTCGCGTGAGTGGGTCCTGCAGCACCGACAGCAGGCGGCGATACGCCACCGCCAGCTGCTGCGGATCCGTGGCCGAACGCACCACGGTGGCCGCACGGATGAACGCCGAATCCCACGGCGCGCCGCGTTCGATCACCGCGGGGTGGTACAGCGACACCAGATGCCACAGCTGCATCAGCGTGTGCAACCGGGCCACGCCCGCCGAATCCGATGGCGCCGGGGCCGGCTCCGCGAGGATCGTATCCACGGCGGCCGGTGCTCCCGGCGCTGGCGCCACCGCAGTAGGGGCCGACCTGTCAACACGGGAATCCGGGATCACCGTGAAAAAGCGGCTACTGCAGCCGACGCTGGAGACGGCGAGCACCGCCAGCAACGCACGCGCGGCGATACGGCCGAACATCCGGGGAGGGGGCGAATTCAGCATATTGCGCAAGATACCATCGGCGCCCTTCTCTGCTGCACGACGCTTCCCCATCCCGACCCGTCCCCGCATGACCGACCGCCTCTACTACACCGACGCGCGTCTCGACCGCTTCACCGCCGTCGTGCGCGAGATCACCGACGACGGCTGTCGTGTTGTGCTCGACCGCACGGCGTTTTATCCCACCTCGGGTGGACAGCCACACGACGTGGGCATGCTGGGCGGAAACGCCGTCGTGGACGTCATCGACGACGACGCGCGCATCGTGCATTGCCTCGCCAGCCCGATCGGTGTCCTGGTGGGCTCGATGCTGGTGGGACAGGTCGACATGACGCGACGCGTCGATCACATGCAGCAGCACACCGGTCAGCACCTGCTCTCTGCCATGCTGTCCGATGAGTTCGGCTGGCCCACCCTCAGCGTGCACTTCGGCGAGGAGACCAACACCATCGACGTGGCCTGCGAAGAGTTCGACCCCACCACGCTCGCCACCATCGAGCACCGCGCCAACGCACTCATCGTGCAGAACCGCCGCGTCACCGTGTCCTTCGAAAACGCCGCCGAGGCGACGGGGCTGCGCAAGCCAAGCGACCGCGACGGCGAGCTGCGCATCGTGACCATCGAGGGCATCGATCGCAACGCCTGTGGCGGCACACATGTCGATTACACGGGCGAGATTGGGGCGCTCTTGCTGCGGCGCGCCGAAAAGACGAAGGGCAATACGCGGATCGAGTTCGTCTGCGGCCATCGCGCCGTGTCCCGCGCCCGGCTCGACGCTGAACTGCTGACCAAAGCCGCTCGCACGCTCTCGGCTGCGCCGCAGGATCTACCGGGTCTCGTGGAACAGCAGATTCAGCGCCTCGCCGAGGGCGAGCGCGAACGCAAGCGCCTCGCTGCTGAACTCGCCCGCTATCAGGCCACCGCGATGTGGACGGCGTCGATCCCCGACACCGACGGGGTGCGCCGCATCATCATGTCCGTGACGGGGGCAGTGAAGGACGCCGAGCCGCTGGCCCAGGAACTGGTGGCACTCGGCTGTTGCACCGTGTTGGTTACCAATCCCGAAGCAGGCGGGGTGCTGATGGCCACGGCAGCCGACACCGGCATCGACGCGGGGCAGCGACTCCGCACCGTGCTGCAGGCGGTGGGCGGCCGTGGCGGCGGATCACCCCGACTCGCGCAGGGCGCCGTTTCCGATCCGTCGCAGCTTCACGCCGTACTCGCGCAACTCGCCTGTCTTCCCCCGCTACCGGAGCCTCTCGCATGAAGATCACCCGTCCGTCGCCGTCGGAGCATGCGCCTTTTGCCGCGACCTACATCGACGCCACCGCCACGGCCCTCGATGCCATGGGCACCGACCACCTCTGGTCGCTCTTGGTCGCCCAGCCGGCCGCCCTCGTGGAGCTGCTCGACGCCGTCGACCCCACGTTGGTGGATTTCGCCTACGCGCCGGGCAAGTGGACGCTGGGCGAGTCGCTGGTGCACGTATCCGACACAGAGCGGGTATTCGCCTACCGCCTCATGCGGGTGGCCCGCGGAGACATGACACCGCTACCGGGCTTCGATCAGGACGCCTGGGTGCCCGAAAGCCGCACGGTGGGACGGCCGCTTGACGACATTTTGACCGAAATTCAGACCGTCCGCGCCGCCACCCTGTCGTTGGTGAAGTCGCTGGACGAGACAGCTCTGGGCCAAGTCGGTGTGGCCAGCGGACATCCGATCTCCCCTCGGGCGTTGGCGTGGATGATCGCCGGACACTTCGCGCATCATCTGAATCTCACGCGAGAACGGTATCTGGTCCGCTGATCAATCGGCCGCGTTCGGTCTCCGGAATTCGCTAGATTGCAGATCTGCGGCGCTCACTTCACTGGAGCGCTTCATCTGACCGAAATTCCGGAGCGTTGTCCGTGTCCGCTTTACCCGCTGCCGCTGCCGTACCCGAGACCGAGCGTCTCGCGATCGATACGATCCGTACCCTCGCCATGGATGCGGTGCAGGCCGCCGAATCCGGGCACCCCGGCACCCCGATGGCGCTCGCGCCGCTGGCCTACGCGCTGTACACGCGCCACCTGCGTCACGACCCGGCGGCACCGCTGTGGGCCGACCGTGACCGCTTCGTGCTGTCGGTTGGGCATGCGTCGATGCTGCTGTATGGTACGCTGCACATGGCGGGCTACGACCTGCCGCTGGCCGAGATCAAGCGCTTCCGTCAGTGGCAGAGCAAAACGCCGGGCCACCCCGAAGTGCACCACACGCCCGGTGTGGAAACGACCACCGGCCCGCTCGGTCAGGGTGTCGCCAACGCCGTCGGGTTCGCCGTGGCCGAGACGCATCTCGCCGCGACGTTCAATCGCCCCGGCCATGACATCGTCGATCACTACACGTACTTCGTGGCGGGCGACGGCTGTCTCATGGAAGGGATCTCGCACGAAGCGGCCAGCTACGCCGGTCACGTCAAGTTGGCCAAGCTGATCGGCTTCTTCGACGACAACGGCATCACGATCGACGGCAGCACCGACCTCTCGTGCAGCGACAACGCCGAGCAGCGCTTCGCCGCGTATGGCTGGCAGGTGTTGCATGTGCACGACGTGAACGATCTCGCCGCCATCGACGCGGCGATCGCTGAAGCGAAGGCCGACACGCAGCGTCCCACGATGATCATCACGAAGACGCACATCGGCTTCGGGTCGCCCAACAAGCAGGACACGGCGAAGGCGCACGGTGAACCGTTGGGTGCCGCTGAGATTGCGCTCACGAAGACGGCGTACGGTTGGCCGAGCACTGAGCCGTTCTTCGTCCCCGATGCCGCGCGCGCGCATTGGACGGAGTGCGTGGCCACGCGTGCCGCGCTGCACACTGAGTGGAAGTCGAAGTGGGCGGCGTATCAGGCCGCGCATCCCGAGCTGGCCGCCGAGCTGCTGCGTCGCAATGCAGGCACGGTCACCGCAGCGCTCGACAGCGCGTTCCCGCTGTTCGATGCCAAGAGTGGCAACGTGGCGAGTCGCGCGGCGAGTGGCGTGGTGATCAACGCGATTGCATCGGCCGCGCCGGAGCTGGTGGGTGGCAGCGCCGATCTCACGGGGTCGAACCTCACGAACGTGAAGGGCGCGACGTACTACGCCCCCACGGCCGCCGCCGGTCGCAACTTCCATTTCGGCATTCGCGAACATGCGATGGGCGCGATCATGAACGGCATGGGACTGCACGGAGGCATCATCCCGTACGGCGGGACGTTCCTGGTGTTCAGCGACTACATGCGTCCGGCCATTCGCTTAGCCGCCCTCATGGGCGTGCAGGCGATCTATGTGTTCACGCACGATTCCATCGGACTCGGCGAAGACGGCCCCACGCACCAGCCGGTCGAGCATCTCACGGCGCTGCGCTGCATCCCGAACCTGCTGGTGCTCCGTCCGGCCGATGCCGACGAAGTGAGTGAAGCGTGGCGCGTGGCGATCGCGCATCGCACCGGACCGTCGGCCATCGTGCTCACGCGTCAGAAGCTGTCGTACTACAACGCGCCGGCACGCGCGCGGGCCGGTGTCCCGCGCGGGGCCTACGTGGTGGCCGACACGAACGGTGTGCCGAATGTGGTGCTCATGGCCAGCGGCTCGGAAGTCGAGATCGCGCTGGCGGCCCGTGAGAAGCTGGCGGCGAACGGTGTGAATGCGCGCGTGGTGAGCTGCCCCAGCCTCGAGCTGTTCGCCCGCCAAGACGCGTCGTATCGCGCCAGCATTCTGCCCGCCGGCGTGCCGCGCGTCGCGGTGGAGGCAGCGCATCCGATGTCGTGGTACCAGTGGGTGGGCGACACGGGAGCGATCGTCGGTATTTCGACCTTCGGCGCCAGCGCTCCGGCCCCCACACTGTACGAGAAGTACGGCATTTCCGCCGACAACGTGGCGGCTACTGTGACGCAGTTGCTGGGCGCGTAGTCAGTTTGGTATGACACGCCTGCTGGCCTTCATCGGCGCCACCATCGGTGGCTATGCCGGCTGGGCCGCCGGCGAACCGTTCGGCATGTTCTCCGCGTTCGTGGTGAGCATCGTACTCACGGCGGTGGGTGGGTACTACGGTCGGAAGTTGGGGAAGCACTACGGCGGCTAACGTGTGGTGCTGACGGATCGCTGAGCTGATCACGCAGAGAAAACAGAGAGGGCGCAGAGGCCGCAGAGAGAACCGATTCTCTGCGAGCTCTGCGCCCTCTGCGTCTCCGCGTGATCAGTTCAGCAATGGCTGCGCAACTGCACCGCGCTTACGGCGCACACCGCGCCAACGCGATCGGGCAACGTTCCGGATCACGCGCCGGTGCACTGCCCTGTCCACCAGGGCCACCGAACGTGTAGAGCGGCAGCTGCAGCGTCTGCAGCTCACGGCCCGGAATCGGGAAGTGAATCGGCGTGCCCTCCGGAAGCGTACGCCAGCCGCGTGCGTCGAAGAACGCGACGACGCCGTTCACACCAGCGCCTTCGATGCTCTTCTCGTAGCGCAGCGCATCCCACAAGCTGCCGCAACCACCGGCTTCCTTGCGCGGCACGCAGCCCGGTCCATTCGGCGGACCATCCACCGTGACCGGCGGTAGTTCGCCGTTGGCGACACGCGACTTGTTGATGAGCGGCACGGCTTCGGTCGCGCGACCAAGACGAATGAGCGCCTCGGCCTTGAGCAGATCCATCTCGGTCACCGTCATCGCGACCTGAGGACCCGTCTGGTACGTGAGATCCACGCCGTTGCGCTTGTAGAAGTAGTGCGAGAAGCGATACGTGCCGCGGGCCGCCTGGAAGATGTTATTCAGGTTGTAGCCCATGTACTTGCCCACCGACGCCGGTCCGGTCGTGCCCTGGATACGACGATCCTTCGTGCGCATCTGGAATGCCACCCGCGAGTCATTCGGCGTGGCCACCCAGTTCTTCCAGCCATCGGTGGAGTCGGCCGGGCCCACGAGCCAGTAGCTCGGACGACCAAAATCGGACGGACGGCCCGCCGTACGCAGGCGCGCGATCAACCGCTTCCAGTCATCGAAGAACACATCCGGCTGCGCCGTCGGCGCGAAGTCCGTCTGGATGCCGGCATCCACGCGACGGATGACGTCTGCCCAGTTCACGGCGGCCCGCTCTTCACGCGAGCGGGCCGAGTACACCAGAAGCCGCGCCGCAAACGAGTTCGCCAGCTGCACGAACTGGTCCTTCGTGAGCGACTGATACAGAAAATTGTCGACGGGAAACGTCATCGTCGGCTGCGCATTCGCGGTCGCGATCGCCGCGTCCAGCTGCTTGATACCAAACGTCGTGACCACCTTGTAATCCACGAACGTCGGCACCTTTCCCGTGAGCGTATCCAGCTTGGTGGTCTCGTCGATCAACGCACCCTTGTCAAAGTACAGGCCGAGATAACCGTACGAGATGCCCTGCATGAACTTGCCCATGGCCTTCGCCCGAGCGGTACGCGCGGCACTTTCGATCACGAGCCCACGATCGATCGCCCCCACGACGTCGTTGGCCGCCGAGATCGTGCGGTACAACTGATACCACGGCTGCTCATTTACCTGCCGGCGCGCGTTCACCGGACTGTTGTTCCATGACTGACGCGGCTCGGACGACAGTTCGAGCTGGCCGAAGTCGGCGAAGCCGGATGTCATCTCTCGCGCCATCGTGCTGAAGGCCCACGCGGGATAGTCGTCGTGACCGGCCACCGGCCACCACGTGCGGAACGACGTGGCCACGAACGATTCCGTCGTGACCGGCTGCGCCGTGGCGCGCGCGGCATCGGGCCGGTTGGGATTCACCACATTCAGGTCCTGACAGGACGCCGCGATGAGCGTGAGGCCAATCGGCAAAGCGAACTTCTTGAGAGTCGAATTCATGAGTTGAGGCTCGCCGATCAAAAGGTGATTTCGAAGCTGCCCGTCAACGTGCGATAGCGCGGATACGAGAAGCTGTCGACGCGACTGAGCACACTGCCAACTTCGGGGTCGTACCCCTTGTAGCGCGTGAGCGTCACCAAGTTGCGGCCGATGAGCGACACCGAGGCCTGTTCGGCACCCAGACGCGCCAACGCACGCGAGAAGCTGCTCGGCAAACGGTACTTGAGCGACAACTCCCGCAGCTTCACGAAGCTCCCATCTTCCACGAAGTAGCTCGTCGGGTCAGCGGCCGAATAGAGCGACACATAGTACTCGATGGGCTTCTTGAGCTCCTGCGCTTTGCCTGCCTGATCCACATCACGGCTGCGCTGATACTGGTACATGCGCTGGTTCGTGGAGTTGTACACATCGCCGCCCACCTGCGCGTCCCACAGCATGAACAGCTGCACGCCACGCCAGCCAATGGTATTGGACACACCGAAGCGGAAGTCCGGGTTCCCGTCGCCAATGCGGGTCACGGCCGCGTTGCCCGTCGAATCGAGCGCCCGGACCGGCATGCCCCACTGATACGACTGGCTGCCGATCGTCACCGCCGGCGTGCCCCACAGGCGCTTGGTCTCGCCATCGGTGTAGGCGTTGCCGGCACCGACGTACACGAGCAGGCCTTCGTCGTTGCGCGCAAATTCACTCGCGCGCGACTTTGCATCGGCCGGTAGTTCGGATGCGTCGCCGATGAAACGGAAACCGTACATGTTGCCGAGCGTTTCTCCCGCGCATCGGTAACCCACCGTGGCGGTGGTGAAGCACGGGCGGTTGAACTCGGTGATCTTATTGCGCGACCGATCGGCGACCAGGCCGGCACGCCACGTGAACGTGGGCTTGCGCACGATCTGCGCTTCGAGTGTCGCCTCGTAGGTATTGCCCGTGACCGTGCCGGCGTTCTGCCACTGGTTGGCGTAGCCGAAGTAGCCGGCCAACGGAATCAGCAGCAGCTGATCGGAGGTGGTCTGACGCGCGTACGACAGCTGAATCGAGTAGCGATTCTTCACGATGGCGTCGATACCGAGTTCAGTCTCCTTCGAGTACTCGGGCTTCAGGAACTTGTTGCCGAGGTTCTGCTTCACCAGACCGCCACCTTCAATGAAGTTGAAGGTTTCGTACTGGTCGTTGAAGTCGGGGCGACCACCGGCCGTACCCTGCGACGCGCGCAGCTTGAACTCGTTGAAGACGCTCTTGAGCGGGAACCAGGTCTCTTCGGACATGCGGTAGGCGGCCGAGCCGCGGTAGTACCAGTTCTCCTGCTCTTCCGGACCGAACAGCGAGCTGCCGTCCATACGGGCGAGACCGTCCACGATGAGCTTCCCACGATAGTCGGCAGCGCCGCTCACGAAGAACGAGTTGGTGCGGATCGTCTCACTCGTGGAATTCACAAAACGAACCGTGGCATTGTTCAGACTGTTCACGCCGGGGGTCGAGAAGATCTGACCACTCGCGTTCACGAGATCGTTCGTCTCGCGCTCCATCAGACCACGCATGGTGCTGCGCAGCGTGAAGCTGCCGACACGCTTGAGCAGATTGGCCGACAACGATGCGTTGAGCGCGTTCGTGATGCCGTTGAAACGCGAGATCTCACCCGGGCCACCATTGCCGAAGCCTTCCGTCTTCACGCCCTGATCGAGGAAGAAGTCGGTGGAGCGATCGGAGCGGTCGTACGACAAGTTGCCGTCCACGGTGAGCCAGGACCGGGGCGTGTAGCGCGCTTCCATGGCGCCTTGGGTACGGGCGCGATTCCGATTGCGCTTTTCGGTGGACAGCACGTACAGCGGGTTCTCTTCGCGTCCTTCGAAGTCGGGCTGGAAGATGTACGGCGTGCCATCGGGATCCGGCTGACGCAGATCGACATCCGGCGCCTGATTGATCAGGTCGAAGAAGGTGTCATCATACAGGTTCAGACGCGTGGAGCGGCTGTGATACGCGCTCACACCGATACTGAGGTCGCTGCGCGGACGATGATCGAGGTTGAGCCGGAAGTCGTTCTGATCGTAGCGGCCGCTGTTCAGGACCACGCCGTCTTCCTTCTGGTTCACATACGAGAAGAACCAGTTCGTCTTGCCGCCGTTCTGCGCAATGTTCAGCGAGTTGCGCATGAAATCGCCGGGATTGAAGAAGCGATCCACCTGGTCGTAGAACGTGCCCGCCTTGAACGGATTGTCCTGAAAGCGCGCGTAGATGGGATCCGGCACGCGCTGCTCACGGGGAACCACCTGGCCCGCCGCGTTCAGGAACTCACCCTTCTCGTTCGACAGGAACGAATGCTGCTGCGCCCAGTTCACCTTGCGACCGAGCTCGTTGTTTCCATACTCGGTGCGGAGCGTGAACTTCGTCGTGCCTTCCGCGAGGCCCGTCCCACGGCGCGTGCGGATCTGGATCACACCCGACGCCGCGCGCGAACCATACAGCGAGGCAGCCGCGGCGCCCTTGACCACTTCCACACTCTCGATATCCATCGACTGGAGATCGGCGCTGGCGGCGTCGAACGAGGCAGACTGAATGACGCCATCCACCACGACCAGGGGAGAGTTGCCCTTGCTGATCGAGGTCGGAGTGCGCAACTGGATATTCGTGCCGCTACCGGCCTGTCCGGTCGGAATCACGCTCACGCCGGCGATCTTGCCCTGAATGGTCTCGAGCGCGTTCGACGCCGGCACGGGCGCATCTTCCGCACTCACGCGACCCACGGAAAACGGCACGCGCGTGCCGGAGGCGGGGTCGACGACGCCCGTGGTGACCATCGCTTGCAGATTGAGTGCGGCGGCGGTCATCTTGACGTCATACGTCAGCGTGCCACCGCCCGCGACGACGATGCCAGCGCGCACGACACGGCGATAGCCGAGCCGGATCGCCTCGAGGCCGTAGGAACCAGCGGGAACGGAAGGAAACGTGAAGCGACCGTCAGGATTCGTCCGGGCTTCGAGCCGCGTGGTCCCACGCGACAGGAACAGCTGGACCGACTGCAGCGGCTGTCCAGACGCCGAGTCTGACACGACACCCGAAACACGGCCGGGGGCCGTGTCCTGCGCGTGAAGTGCCGAGGTGCCGGCGAGGCCGAACACCAAGGAAGCCGCAAGCATGAGATGCGCGGCGAAGCGAGGGACCATCTTTCCTCCAAGGAAATCGTGCTGGACTGAACACAGCGGCAGGCGGCATCGCGTGTGCGACACAGCCTGCCTCGACGCACTGCGCACATAATGCACTGGAAACTATAACACCGAAGACCTCCGAGACGTCACACGGCAGGCCCACCACTCGCCGCGCCGTCCCAGTGGTCAGTGATCAGAGTTCAGGCGTCAGACTGCGTGTAGTGGTCAGCAGTCAGCAGCGACAGTGCTCGGTCACGAGAGTTTCCTTACTGCCCGTGGAGCGGCGAGGTCGGTGCCTGCGATTGGATACCGACAACGGCGAGTGCCGAGCGAATTCCCCGAGGATCGACAGATCCAGGAAATCCGCTCGGCACTGTGGATTGTCGTTGCTGAACTCGGAGCACTATACCCAATCAGACGCCAGCATTCTGACCACAGGGTACTGGGCCGTTCAATCCGCCGCATCGATATCCGCCGACCGTCGTGCGCCAAACTCAGCGGCGCAACGCCCGCCCCGCCAACACGTTCGTCATTGTTCGATCCTGCACCGCCGCCTGTCCATTCACGAACACCCACACCATACCGCTCGACAATCGTGTCGGCTCCACATAGGTCGCGTCGTCCCGAATGGTCTTCGGATCGAACACGATCACATCGGCGAACGCACCGGCCCGTAGCACGCCACGATCGGGAATGCGATACGTCTCGGCCACCTGCCCCGACGACGCCCGCACCATCCGCTCCATCGTGATCACCGGCTTGTCGAGCACGTAGCGACGAATCTTGCGAGGGTACGTGCCATACAGACGTGGGTGCCCACCCGACCCATCGGAGCTCGTCATCACGAATGGATCTTTCATGAACGTCTCGATGTCGGCTTCGGTCATGTTGAACGACGCCACGCTCATGTCGAGCCCTTCGTTGATCATCGCCAACGCCGTCTCCACCGCCGGCATGTTTCGCTCCGCCGCCGCCTGCTTGAGTGTCTTGCCGATATACGACTTGGCCGCGGCACTGCCACCGGTCAGCAGCAGCGTGCTGTCGCCACCACGACGACGCAGGTTGTCGCGCATTTCCACCAGCATCTTTGTGCGAAGGGCCGCGTCGGCAATGCGCAGCTTGAGCGAATCATTGCCGCCCGCCTGCGCCCAGCGCGGCACCAACGCCGCACTCAATCCGGTGCCGCTGGCCGTCCACGGATACTGATCGGCCGTCACCACGCAGCCCTTCGCGCGCGCCTCGCGCATAATGCCCAACACGCTGTCGGCTTTGCCCCATACATCCACGCCGAGCGTCTTGATGTGTCCCACGTTCGCCGTAAGGCCCGATTCACAGCCAATGCGGATCGTTTCGCGCACCGACGCCAGCAGGCCAATGGTGTAGCTCGACTCGTCGCGCTGATGCGTGTCGTACACACCGCCGAATGGTTTCGCCGCCGAGATTACGGCGATCGCTTCGTCGGTGCTGGCGTAGCTTTGCGGGGCATAGAACAACCCCGAGCCCACGCCGAGCGCCCCTTCGCGCATGGCCTTCGTGATCAGCGCACGCATGGAGTCGATTTGCACCGTGGTCGCTGGTGCCGACGACGCGCCCATCACGTGGGCGCGCACCGTACCAAAGCCCACCGTCGCGTAAGCGTTCGTACCGAGTCCCAGCTTCTCCGACTCATCGAGCACGCGCTTCACATCGAACGGTCCGCGCCCGTCGGGGCCGATCGTCACGGTGGTTACGCCCTGCATCAGTGACGACGCGCTCAATCGCCGCTCGGCGTTCAACCGCGGCAGCCCTTCATACGCATGCGTGTGCGGATCGATGAACCCCGGCGACACGATCAGCCCCGTGGCATCGATGCGACGCACGGCGGTGGTGCCGCTCGGGATTGCGCCCACGAACGCAATACGGTCGCCGCGAATGCCGACATTGCTGATGCGTCCGGGTGCACCGGTGCCGTCGTACACCATCGCGCCGGTAATGAGCACGTCCACCGCGCCTTGCGCATGTAACGCAGCGCCAAGTGGCAGGGCAGCGAGGAACGCACCGAGCACGCCGGCACGACGGACGGGTGAGAAGAGGGTCATGATGGGGAGGAGTAGACCTGTTCAGCGGAAGGATGCGGCAGCATCTTGGGATTCTATGTCTCCAGACGTTTTGCGGAACCGGCAGATGGACCCGTCAACAAAAGTCGTGATCATCGGCGGTGGCGTGATGGGCGCTGCCACCGCGTCGTTCCTGGGGTCGCGCTTCGGCATTCAGGCCACCGTGCTCGAGCGCGATGCATCGTATGCCCGGGCATCGAGCGCCCTGTCGGTGTGCGCCATCCGGCAGCAGTTCTCCACCGAGATCAATATCCGTATCTCGCAACAGAGCTTGGCGTTTTATCGCGAGATTGGCCGTCTGCTGGCGGTGGGCAACGATCGCCCCAACATCGGACTCGTGGAGCCCGGCTACCTGTATCTCGCTACCGACGCCGGCGCCCAAGTGCTCACGGAGAATCAGGCGCTGCAGACGCGGTGCGGGGCGGTAGTCGCCTTGCTGTCGCCGGCGGAGCTTGGTGAACGTTTTCCCTGGCTCTCCACCGACCAGATCGCCTTGGGCTCGCTGGGGCTGTCCTCGCCGATGAGCGGTGAAGGCTGGTTCGACGGCTACTCCGCACTGCAGGCGTTCCGGCAGCACGCCATCGCTCAGGGCGCACGCTTTGTGGAAGCCGAGGCCGTCGATTTTGTCACGCACGCTGGCGCGGTGCGATCGGTGATCACACAACAGGGCGAACGCATCGCGGCCGATGCCGTCGTTATCGCAGCGGGCGCCTGGTCGTCGCCGCTGGCGGCCGCTCTTGGTGTCGACTTGCCCGTCCGCGCCCGAAAGCGCGACGTGTTTGCGTTGCAAGCCAGTGGGCCGCTCCCTGGATGCCCGCTGGTGATCGACCCGAGTGGATTCTGGTTCCGCCCCGACGGCAATACGGGCCAGTTCCTCTGCGGCTCGCCACCGCGCAGCGCGGATCTCGACGATGTGCCGCTCGAGCAAGTGGATCGCGGCCTCTTCGACGAGTGGCTGTGGCCGAGACTGGCCGAACGAGTACCGCAGTTCGACGCACTGCGGGTGACCAGCTCGTGGGCTGGGTACTACGAGTACAACACGTTCGATCAGAACGGACTGGTCGGTCGCCTTCCTGGCACCGACAACGTGTTCGTGGCCGCGGGATTCTCGGGACATGGGTTGCAGCAAGCGCCGGCCGTAGGACTCGGGATGGCGGAGTTGATCGCTACCGGCGGGTATCAGTCGCTCGATCTCTCGCCACTGCACCTTGAGCGCCTGTCTGACAACGTACCGCTGCTCGAGCGAAACATCATTTAGGCCAGGGGTGGACGCTTCGGTTCACTCGTACTGTCGATCAAGGTGCGCACCTGCGCCGCCAACGCGTCGATACTAAATGGCTTCTGCATGAACGCCTGGCGCGGCGATGTCGCGTCGACCACCGTGTTGTCGGCGGAGTATCCACTAATAAAGATGACGCGTGTCTGCGGCCTCGCCGCTTCGATCGCGCGGAGCAATTCTCGGCCACCGAAATCGGGCATGATGACGTCAGCGATCATCAGATCGATGACCCCCGGAAATGCATTCGCCAGCTGCACGGCCTCGCGACCGGAACTCGCACAGAGCACGGTGAAGCCGAGACGGGAGAGCGTCCGGTCGATGAACGTGCGCACGGCGACTTCGTCTTCCACCAGCAGCAGCGTTTCTTTTCCCGTTGACGGGCTAAGCGACGGCGTGTGCGTACCACCGAGGGACGGCGCGGCATCCTGAGTCACCGCGGGCAGCAACACGCAAAAGGTGGAACCGACGTCCACCGTGCTGTCGACCTGGAGCTGTCCACCGGCCTGCGTGACGATGCCGTACACCATGGACAGCCCGAGGCCGGTCCCCTTGCCAACCGGTTTGGTGGTGAAGAACGGCTCGAACAGATGCGCACGGACCTCTTCGCTTATGCCGGTGCCGGTGTCGGCGACGCTCAACTCCACGTACTCGCCCCTCGGAAGCCCCAGTGCGGCCACCTCGACGGGCAACTCGATACGGCGCTGACGCGTGGACAGGGTCAGCGTACCTCCCGATGCCATCGCGTCCCGCGCGTTGACGGACAGGTTCAGCAACACCTGCTTCAGCTGTCCTAGGTCAGCGCGGACAGCCGCCGGTTCTGAACTCAAGGCCAAGCGTATTACGATGTGCTCGCCGAGCAAACGCCGCAGCATCGACAGCGTCGTCTCGACCACGGTGTTCAGGTTCAGCACCTGCGGCTCCACCACCGCCCGCCTGCTGAATGACAACAGCTGCTTCGTCAACTCGGTCGCGCGATCGCCCGCGTCAAGAATGCCCTCAACCAGCCGCTGCCGTTCATCGTCGGCAGCCATCTCCTCACGCAGCCCTTCGCCGCACCCCACGATGACCGTGAGGAGATTGTTGAAGTCATGCGCGACGCCGGCTGCAAGACGCCCGACGGCGTGAATTTTTTGCGCATGGCGCAACTGCTCTTCGGTGACGCGGTGCTCGGTGATGTCGAGCCCGTAGCCCAGGATATGCTGAATCTCCCCGTCGGAGTCGTACACCGGCGACAGGAAGCGTCGGAAGTACCGTCGTTCACCAGCACGGGTTAAGAAGGATTCTTCGAACGTTTTGGATTGGCCGTTCTCGACCACGTCGCGGATCAACTGCGTGCGCTGCTGCGACACCTCCGTCGGCAAACCACGAAACGCGCCATACTGCTCGTCGGTCTTGCCGACGATCCATTCGCGCACATCGGGGTCGGCAATCGCACTGGGCGTGACGTATTCGTACACGCCACTCGGCGAGAAGACGGCCAGCTGCGCCGGCAGGGCATCGAGGACGCGTTGATGGAACTCGCTCATGCGGGCGACGGCGCCAGCCGCTTCCTGCTGCTCCGTGACGTCGGTGCACGACCACACCCAGCCGGTCAGCACATCGGCGGCGTAGAGCGCTCGCACCTTCCGTTCGATCGTCCGTCCGCTGCGCTGACGCAGCCGATCCCGGCGTGGGACCGCTTCCGAGGTACGCCCAGCCACAAACACCTCGGGCTCCTGAAACGTCGCAGCGGCAGCACCCAACGGATCATCGAGTGCGGTGTCCTCAAGGTCGAACATGACGCGAAAACGGTCATTGACCAGCACCACCTCACCGCCCACCCGTTCGATCAGGATCGCGACAGGCCATCCACTCTCGAGGGCAAGCGCGTAAATTGAAGCGGTAGCGCTGGGAGGTGGCATGCAGGGCGCAATGGACGAATGGTCTTCGTTGAAGCGAACTCGTCAGCTTACCGTAGAGGGGGTCGATGCGCCAGCGAACAGCGCCGTCCTCACCACTCCTCTCATTATGGTGTGTTCATGTCCGCCAACCATTCAGAAACGCACAAGAGCAGTAGCATCGGCTGGCTGCGCGCCGCGGTCCTTGGTGCGAACGATGGACTGATCTCGACCAGCAGTCTCGTGGTGGGCGTCGCGGCCGCGCAGCCCGATCGAGCGTCGGTGGTGGTAGCGGCACTGGCAGGCTTGGTGGCCGGCGCGTTGTCGATGGCGGCGGGCGAATATGTGTCGGTGAGCTCGCAGTCCGACACCGAGACGGCCGATCTCGCGCGTGAGCAAATGGAGTTGACCACGCAACCTGAGCACGAACTCGCGGAGCTGGCCAGCATTTATGTGTCGCGCGGACTGAGTCCAGAGCTGGCCACGCAAGTGGCCGTGCAACTCACCGTGCACGACGCGCTCGGCGCACACGCGCGCGATGAGTTGGGCATTCACGACCTCACGCGCGCGCGTCCCGTCCAAGCGGCGCTGTCCTCGGCCGCGGCCTTTGCCGTGGGCGCCGGGCTGCCCGTGCTCTTCGTCTTCGTCGCCCCCACGGCCACACTCACACCGATCGTGTTCGGCTCCACCATCATCGCGTTGGGCGGTCTGGGCATGCTCGCGGCGCAGCTCGGTGGCGCGTCGCTGTGGCGCGGTGCGGCACGCGTCACGTTCTGGGGGGCCATCGCTATGCTCTCCACGGCACTGATCGGCACACTCGTCGGCTCTCCGGTGTAACGCATCGTGCCACCGTCACCCGTTGTGCGGCGTGCCAAGCGCGTCACGCGCACGTTCAAGCAGCAGGTCAGCACCCTCAGTACGACCGTGGGGGCCACCTGGACCGCGTTCGCGGTAAACGGCATCGTCGGTGGCGCGCTGATGCAGTACGGCGTGATTCCACGCACCCTCACCGGGCTGCGCGGTATCCTCTTCGCGCCGTTCCTGCACGCCAACGTGCAGCACCTCATCGCCAACACGATTCCGTTTCTGGCGATGGGCTGGCTGGTGATGCTGCGCCACGCGCGACACTTTCTGCCGGTCACCCTCGTCGCGATGCTCGGCTCGGGACTCATGGCCTGGCTGCTCGGCGCGCCCGGCTCCGTGCATATCGGCGCGAGCGGCGTCGTGTTCGGCTACTTCGGCTTCCTGCTGCTCGGCGGCTGGTACGCACGCAGCGTCATGAGCATTTCGCTCAGTATTCTCGTGGCTGTGCTGTGGGGTGGACTCGTGCTCGGTATCGCACCAGGACAGGTGGGTATCAGTTGGCAGTCGCACCTCGGCGGGTTCATTGCCGGCGTGCTGGCGGCGCGGCGGTACAAAGGGGCGCGGTAGAGTTGTCGGGATTGCGCCACCCAGGAAAGCTTCACCGCGGGTCTTCGCCGACGCCCGCGACTTGAACAGCCGAACATCTTGAATGGGCGCGCGCCGGCGAGGTCGATCCGTGTTCGTCCGTGTAGATCCGCGGTCATGCAGTTCGTTGTTGCCTTCTTGAACAACTCTACCGCGG
>Ga0114970_10001069_pt1 | contig 20563 bp, 20 predicted proteins | sample M_140205_XF_Meta_FD_87030 | JGI IMG/M metagenome (GOLD analysis project Ga0114970, IMG submission 87030) | Freshwater microbial communities from Lake Montjoie, Canada to study carbon cycling - M_140205_XF_MetaG | ecosystem: Environmental > Aquatic > Freshwater > Lake | place: Lake Montjoie... | reverse complement strand
GCACGATCAGGTGGAGGCGATGACCTTGGCCGATCGCATCGTCGTGATGAACGTGGGGCGCATCCAACAGATCGCCCCGCCGCTCGAAGTTTACCATCGGCCGGCCAATCTCTTTGTCGCCGGCTTCATCGGAAGTCCGCGGATGAACACGGTACGGGGCAAACTCGCCGGCCAAGGTGATGAAGTTGTTTTCACCGAGGAAACTGCCCGGGGCGGTGAGCCGATGGAGCTCCACTTCCTCGGAGAAAAAGCGCGAGGACTCGCCAAGCTCGTCGGACGCGATGTCATCCTCGGCCTGCGGCCGGAGAATATCGGGGATGCGGTCGGGGGGGGCGATGCCGGGGCGACTTTTGCCGCGCGGGTCGATGTGGTCGAGCCTGTCGGTCCGGAGACATGGATCTATCTGTCAACGGACTCGCACCAGCTGATCTCCCGTATCTCCGGAACCGCCAAGCCGACGGCCGTCGGAGAAACAATGCGCTGCCAAGCCGATCTTGAGCGGGCGTGCTTCTTCGATCCCGGTTCAGGTGAGGCCTTGGCTTAATTGTCGGCAGGATTAACTTCCGGCTCTTTGCCGCGGAGAAAATCCAAGGCATCGCGGAAACGCAGGCGGTTCTCCTCGGAGGAAGCAACCAGTGCCTCGTGCGCGGCAAGGATGGCGCGGCGCATTTCCTCCTTGGGCATGGCGCGGGCCAAAAAGAGCATTTTGTCCTCCTCGCTCAGCAACGGAATATCCTCTTCGGGCGCCAGCAGCAATGAGTCCAGACCATACAGCGCCAGTTGGCGGCGGCAGTTGGTACTCGCCTGGACGATGACCAAAGCCCCGCTGGACTCGGACGACATTTTTCCGGAGAGAGAAATGAGCGTGCCCATAAACGTCGAATCCATGAGATGGCATGATTCCAGATCTAGGAAAAAGAAACGGACGCCTTCCGTCTGCAAACCTTGGACAAAATCGCGCAGCACGATGCTGTTGTGCCAGATAGCTTCGCCCTGCATGGCGATCCAGACTCTCTCCGCGTCGAGGCGGCAGTAGCGGACACCGGAATGAGAGTTCCGGGCCGGGAGAGCATCAAGGACACGATGCCGCACTTCGTCACAGGATAAACGGTTGGCACTCTCGAAGTGGACGAGCGGTATCCGGGCGGAGCGCAGGGTGGCATCGGTGTTGTTTTCGATCCACTTGGCCCAACCTGTCTCGGCCGGAAAGCTGCCATCGAGCTCGACCACCCCGACGATGCGGAAGTCGTGGGGGTCGAAGAGCGCAAAGTCCGCATGGTAGCGGCTGGACAAGCTGAGCAGCTCAAACCGGAGACGAGCGAGGAAGCCGGAGCGGGCCTCGACCAACTCCTCCAACCGCACCTTGGGAAAAACATGAAACACATTCTTCAAGGCCTCGTGCAAGACATCGAAAAATTCATGTTCGTCCTCGCTAAGCCATGCCCCACCACGGGAATATCTCACGCGGAGCACACCCCTTCGGGCCCGGCCCGTATAAAAGCCGATGGTGAAGAGTCCTAATATCCCCACGACAACGGCGAGGATGAGACCCCAATTCATGAATTTAAACTAGGGTCGAGAAAACAAGAGCACAACAATATTCCCGGAGGTCAAGGTGCCGGGTGGGCCTTGATATAGGAGGAGTACCACCTTCCGGTCGGCTCCAAAATGCGCTCCATGGTGTCGGGATCGTAAGAGAAAAGCCCGAACTGTCCGTGCCATCCCTCTTTCCATTCATAGTTGTCAACCAGCGTCCAGACGAAGTATCCGCGGACATCGACGCCGGCCGACATGGCCCTGCGCATCTGCGCGATGTGCTCGCGGGTGTAGCGGATGCGCTTCTGCTCGCTTTGTGTGCCGAGGCCGTTCTCGGTGATAACCACCGGCTTGTGGTAGCGCTCGTTCACCTGGGTCAAGACATTGAAGAGCCCCTCCGGCACAATCTCCCAGCCCAGCTGGGTGTAATCGGATGACATCTCGCCGTGGCCTCGGCTAAGGAAGCGGCGAATGCTCGCGTCTTGGGCGTAGTAATAATTCACACCGATGATGTCCATCGTATCCGCCACCATGTCGAGGTGGTCGAAATTTTGCCGCTGCACGATGTTGTAGACCAGCGCGGTCGGATCCTGGAATCGGTTGCGGCGCCAGTCCGGCAGCGAGTAGACGCCCATGATGAGCGCGTCCGGCCTTTGCGCCCTGACGATGGCGGCAGCATCGCGGAACATGTCGGCCGCGACACGCATCGCCTTTTTGTATCCGAACGGATGCAGCAGCAACCCCGGAGGCCAATGGCCGGCGATCCATCCGAGCTGGAGCGCACCGTTGGGTTCGTTTTGCGGCACATAGATCCGCACGTAAGGCTTCATCGCCCCGACCACGCGCATGACATGCCGTCGCCAGGCCTCCCTCACGTCCGGATGCAGGAAGTTCGAGCGCGCCTTGGCCTTCGTGTCATAGAGCCAGTCCGGGAAGGTGAAGTGCCAGAGCGTGACGATAGGCTCGATGCCTGCAGCCCGCAGCTCGCGGGCCATCCGGACATAGCGGGCCAGAGCCTCCTCGTTGATCACGCCCGGCTTCGGCTCGATCCGCGCCCATTCCACGCCGAACCGGAAGTGGGAGACTCCGAGTTTCTTGAGCGCGGCCAGATCGCGGTCAAAGTGGCTCCAAGAAAACATCGCATCCTCTCCGCGGACCGGGGCGCGGCCCTCCTTGCCATACACATCCCAATCAGTTTGGAAATAATAGGGCGAACCGGGCAGCACGCCACGATCCTCGTTCTGATAGCTCGCGGTGGATGTGCCCCACCAGAATTTTTCGCGCGGCAGGGGCCTTGGCGCTGCGGCTTCGGCGGGCACACGGTATCGGCCCGGCGCGGTGACGCAACCCGCCAGCGCAGTGGCGAGGAAAATGGCGGTACCGGCGCGCATAGCTTGCATCATGGATGGTATGCTATTTTATTGCAGCCGTGTCCGCAATCCGTCTCCTAGCCGCTTGCTTGCTGCTTGCCACATGCGCCGTCGGCCACGCTGCGCCTAAGCTCGCACCGATCAACCAGCGCACGAAGCCGGACACCTTGGAGCTACATAACGGGAGCTCATTGCGGGGACTGATCCTTAAAAACACAGCCAACTCGGTGATCTTCCAATCAGACAACCGCGTGATCGAGATCCCGAAGTCGGAGATCCGCCGCATCCGCGACGAAATCGACGCGGAGGTTTATTTTCCGGACATCACCGGCTTGGGCATGTTGCCGTCATGGCAAGCCATGGTTTTCGACCTGCGCAACACCGACGAGATCGAGAGCCTGCAACAGATCCCTGCCACCAGGCTCGAAGAGGGCATCCTGCGCCATATCCCCTACCTCTCCTTCCGCATCAACACCCAATCCGAGTTCAATATCTACGGCGACCCGAACAACCCGGTGGCCATCGAGTTCGGCATGTACGGCAGGCAGCGGCGCGGCACCAAATACCACCGCATGGCCCGGGAGTTCCTCGCCGGCCATCTCAACAAGCGCGAGGAGATCGCCGCGCTTTACGCCCTTTCCTTCAAGGGCGACAGCAAAAAGGTCGGTAATCTGGTCTTCACCATCGTCCCGCCCAAAGATGCCGACAGCGACGGCGGCTGGTGGCTCTGCGTCTACAATGCCAAACGGATCGAGGCTGCCCGCGTCCCTGAAAAACAATACGCCGCCGTTACAAGACCCTTCAAAGAGGTCAATCACCGGGACGGCCGCCTGCGGAAGGAAAATCAGAAGAGCGGCCAGAACTGGCTGGCCGCCCTCATGACCAGCCCGACGGGGTCGACGCCGAAAATCCGCGGATTCTACCGCGACAAGCAAGGTATCTTCCGCCTCCTGACCTTCGACGGTTCCTAGCCCGCGCAGCCAAGCAGACGGCGCTCGCGGATGATCCGCGCAACCTCCGTAGGCACTGACTTCTCCCAGGACGGATCGCCCGCCCGCAGCTGGGCGAGAACATCTGGCGATTTGATGCCGAGGATGTCCGCGCGGTAGTCCTTGATGGGCACGATGAAGCAATTCTCGCGCAGGTAGGCGTAGAGGTGGTGCAGCTTGGGGTCGACGCGCAAGTTGTCGGCCGTGACGATGGTTCCGTCGGCCGCAAGCCGCGGGTAGGCGTAGAGGCGCACGTTGGTTTTGAACAACCGCCCCAGCCCCTCGAGGATGCCTCCCTCGAGTCCCGTGTAATACTTCTCGAGAAAAATTTCCTGCAGGCTGGGCACGCCCAAGGCGAGGCCGATCGCTTGGTCGGTATACCGGGACACATAGTCCACGAGTCGGAAATACTCGCCGAAATTCGAAACCAGCACGGTCTGCCCGAGCGCGCCGAGAATGTCCGTGCGATCGAGAAAATCGCGGGGATCGAGCGGGCCGGTGCTGAGGAGATTCTGCATGGTGATCTCCGCGAGGGTGAGGATTCCGCGCGGCGCAGCTTCCTCCTGCTTTTTGAAATCCTCGTTGGCGCAGCGCAACATCTCGATAGTGATGTGCGTGACGGGTCGGAAGCTGCCTCGCTCGATCAGCACGGCGCGCTTGTAGAATTCCTCGGCAGGCTGCAGCACCTCGCCATCCGCCCGGAACATCGCCGCGCGCCCGAGCCCCTGCGCGACGAGTTGCAGGCTCATCAGCCGGTTGTCGACCCCGGCGAAAGCCGGACCGCTGAACCGGATCATATCCACCTCGATGCGCTGTGGCGTCAGATCGTCGAGCAGGCTGCCAATGAGTTTTTCCGGCGTGGCGTGCAAGCGGAAAGCGCCGAAGATCAGGTTCACCCCGATGATGCCGAGCGCCTCCTGTTGGGAGATGTTCTCGGCGTCGAGCATGCGGACGTGAATGATGATCTCGTTGACCGGTCCGTGCGGATCGGTCTGGAAGCGAATCCCCATCCACCCGTGCGATTCATCGTGGCGGTGGAAGCTGCGCGCCGCCACCGTGTCGGCAAAGACGAAAAAAGTTTTATCGGCCCCCTGCTTGGCATCAAGCCGCTCTCGCAGGAGGTCAAACTCGTGCTCGAGCATGCCCCAGAGTCGCTGGCGGCTGACGTACCGGTCGACCGGTCCGTAGATCGCATCGCTGAAGGTCATGTCGTAGGCCGACATGGTCTTGGCCACCGTCCCGGCCGCGGCACCGACGTAGAAAAAGCGCCGCGCCACCTCCTGCCCCGCGCCGATCTCGGCGAATGTGCCGTAGATGCGGTTGTCGAGGTTCAGCTCGAGCGCCTTGCTGTTCACTTGCAGGTTGAAAATCTCGGATGGCATAAAGCACTTGATCATGGCGGGAGTGACCCCCGAGATCAACCCGCCACGGGCCCGCCGGCCCGGCCGATTCGGTAGCGCTGCAAAAGCCGCGTTGCAAGTCGCGCGGAAGCAGGCGAAAACTTTCCTACCGATGACGACCAAGCCGCAGTCCCACGATCTCCTCGGGAGCATGCCATGAAAACGGGCAGCGAGGAGTGGCGCGATGCCGCCGTGTTGCAGGGACTGCCGGGCGAATGGGATCCGGAGCTGCGGCGGCGAGCCTTCCTCTCGCTCTGCCTGCTCCCGGCACTGCTCGCGCTTTCCCTCGTGCTCGTCTATCCCCTTTTCTACAATGTCTACCTCTCGCTGTCCGATGCGGGCGTGTCACATCTGCGCGGATCGCAGCTCTCCGGCTTCCACCAATACGCCGCGGTATTCGGCGAGACGGAATTCTGGGCCACCTTCGGACGCACCGTGGTGTGGACCCTGGTGTGCAGCACCCTGCAAATCGCGCTCGGCGTTTTTTTGGCGGTCATTCTCAATCAGAATTTCATCCGCGGCCGCGCGGCGTGGAGGCTGCTGCTTCTGCTGCCTTGGGCCATACCGCAATACATCACGGCGCTCACCTGGCGAGGCATGTTCAACGGCGAACATGGGGCGGTCAATTCGCTGCTCTCCGCGGTCGGTGCGGGTCCGGTCGATTGGCTGACCACGCCGTTCGCCGCCTTCGTCGCCATGATGCTGGTCAATGTCTGGATGGGCTTCCCGTTCATCATGGTCATCGCGTTGACCGGACTGCGTGCCATCCCCGACTCCGTCTACGAGGCCGCGCAGCTGGAGGGGGCCTCGGCGTGGATGCAGTTCACGCGGCTGACCGCGCCGTTGCTGCGTCCGGTCATGCTCCCGGCCACCGCGCTGGCCATCGTCTGGAATTTCAACAACCTCAATCTTGTCTGGCTCTTCTCTAGCGGAGGGCAGCCGGATGGAAAGACCCACATCCTCGTGTCGTATGTGTACCAGAACGCCTTCAGCTATTACCGGTTCGGCCTGGCTGCAGCGCTCTCGGTGGTCATCTTCGTGATTCTCTTTCTCTTCGTGCAGGCCTTCCTGCAAGTGAGCCGCTGGCGCCGCTGAACAAATCAGCGGTGCAGATACCAGCCGAGGATCGCAGGTCCGGCGGCGATCCAGACCATCGCTCCCGCCGCAAGATAAGGACCGAACGGCAGGCGCCCCGCTTCGCCCAACCGCCGCAGAGCCATGAGCACGATGCCGCACACCGCACCGATGACCGAGCCGGCGCCGATGCTGAAAAGCGCCCCGGGCCAACCGAGAAATGCGCCGAGCGTGAGCATGAGTTTCACATCGCCGAACCCCATGGCCTCGCGCGGCACGACGACCGCTTGCGCGACTCCGCGCCAACCATCGGCCTCCGCGTAGGCCGTGGTCCGACCGTCACGCTCCACACCCGCCCGGCCGAGCCGCCACGTTGTTCCATCGGCCAGATGAACCTCAAGCGCATCCGTGGGACGGTAGAAAAAATCATCCAGCTCCCAAACTTCTTCGCCAATCTTGAGCTGCGCCTTGCCCTCCGCCGCGGCCACAGCGAAGTCCTCATGCGGATCGAGCGCAAAGCGTTTGCGCCCGAAGGCAATTTTTCCCAGTTCGACCACGGCGAAGAGGGTGGCGAATCCGACCCCAGCGCCGAAGAGGCTGGAGCGCAGGCTTTCCTCCCAGTCCGCACAGCCTTGGAGACCCGGCACGACAACGCTGCAGAGCACGCCGAGCACCGCGCCGCCGAGGGTAAGAGTGTCGGGCAGGATCATGTGCTCCAGATCGATGAAAGTCCCCGCGACAAGCAGCGCCGCGAGAGCCATGTAGGCGACGGCCACAGCGGGCGGAAAACTCCACCACAGCCAGAGGAACAGAGCCGCGGTCATGGCCTCGACGAGCGGATAGCGAAGCGAAATTTTCGCCGGGCAGGCAGAGCATCGCCCCCGCAGCCAAAGCCAGCTGAGCAGCGGAATGTTTTCATGCCAAGCGAGGGAATGCCCGCAGTGGGGGCAGAACGAGCGCCGCGGATGTGACAGACCGATACCGCGCGGCAGACGATGGATGACGGCGTTGAGAAACGAACCGAAGATCAATCCGAAGACCGCCAAGACAGCGGAGGCCGTCCAGGGATTCATTCCTTGGGAAGTTTCTCCTCCACGATCTCGCAGAGCACATGAAGGAGAAATTTCTGCGCCTCTTGGATGCGGGCGGTCGAAGCACCCGGCACAATGAGTTCGATGTCGGCCGCACCCTTGGTGAAGCCGCCATCGCGGCCGAGCAACGAGACGGTGATCATGCCTCGGCGGCGCGCCTCTTCGATGGCAGCAAGCACATTGCGGGACTGACCGGAAGTGGAGATCCCGATGAGGACATCGCCGGGCTGACCGAAGGCATGCACTTGACGGGAAAAAGCGTCGGAGAACTGGTAGTCGTTGCCGATCGCGGTGAGCAAGCCTCCATCCACGCCGAGGGCCAGCGCGGGATAGGGCCGGCGGTCGCCGGTGAAGCGGCAGACAAATTCGGCGGCAATATGGGCAGCGTCCGAGGAACTGCCGCCATTGCCGCAGAGCATCAGCTTGTGCCCCGCTTCCAGCGCAGCCAACGCGGTCGCTGCGGCGCGGGTCAACGGTTCCTCCAAAACAGTCAGCGCATCAAAGGTCTCCCTCGCGGCGGTCAGAGACTGGCGAAAATGGCTCACGTCGGTCAGCATCCCGATGGGCCGACCACCCTAGCAAGACAAATTGTTGTGCCCGCTGCCGCCGTTTGACATCGGGCGGCAAACCTTCTTTCATGCCCAGATGAACGTCCGCCTCGGTCTGGCCTGCTTGGCTTCTCTCGCGCTGGTAGCTTGCGTGGCAACCTCGCCGCCGGCGGTGGAAATACCCGAGGCCAACGTGCTCCCTCTCGAACTGAGCGGCGACTTCGGCTTCCGCAAAACGATCCGCACGATCAATCAGGAGAAGTTCAACCTGGTCCCGACCCGCAACGAGGTCATTCTCTTCGAGCGCCAGCGCATGAACTTCGGCGCGCTCTCGGCCAACGAGCGCCGCCAACGCGAAGGGACATATTACGACATTTTCTGGCGGGCCGGGCGTCCGGCCGACATCACCGTGAGGTTCGAGTACCGCCAAGCCAAGCTGGGCAACGCCGTCCGCGCCAAGGAGACCTCTGTCGGGCAGGCCAAGGGCACGGTGAAAAGTTCCTTCGACGTGACGGGCGATGATTTTATCAACGACGGCCCGGTCACAGCCTGGCGCTGCCTGCTCATCGAGAACGGACGCATCGTCGGCCTCACCCAGTCCTATTTGTGGAAGTAGCGCGAACCGTGTCGGTGTTTTTTTCACCCGCACAGCGAGCGCCTCGCGGGGAGGGAGCGTGAGCGCTCCTGCCTCAGTTCTCGTCGGCCTGTCCGGACAAACGGTGTGGATCCGCGTGTCCGGAAGGGGGAGTTTCCAGAACAGCACGGGGCTCAAGGATTTTTCCGCCGAGATGATGCAGCGAGGCCACCACGACTTCGTGGTCGATCTCAAGGATTGCGAACTGATGGACTCCACCTTCATGGGAACTCTCGCTGGCCTCGCCCTGCGCCTCGGGGCAAGCGGGAAGCTCCACGTGATCCGAGCCAACGCGCGCTGCACGCAGGTGCTCAAGAACCTCGGACTGGACCGCATTTTGTCCCTCGAGGAGGAGGCTCTGTCCTCCCCGCCGGGAAGCGCGCTGCACGATGCCGAGGAAAATCCGCCGCAGGGGGCGCAGCGCGAGACGATCATCGAAGCTCACGAAAATCTGGTGGCGGCGAACCCCGAGAACGCGGTGCGATTCAGGGACGTCATCGACTTTCTCAAGCACAAGGCAGAACCCCGTCCTTGATGCGCCCCATCGGAAGGCCGTAGCCTTCCCCCTCCCCGCGCGGGTTCCCATGGCGACCGGCCTGCTCATCGTCTTCATCCTGCTGACCTGCTATCTGGGCTGGCTGCTCGTGCGTCAGCGGCGAGCCCTCAGCCTGCTCGGCCGCGAATGGCGCGAACTGCAGACCGAGGAGGAGCGCGTCTTCGATTTCCTGCACGGTCTGGGAGAGGCTCTCGGTGGCGGGGGCTCTCGTCGCGATCTGCACCGGCTCATCGTCGAGAGCGCCGCGCGCATCCTCAACGCGCATGGTGGCGCGCTCTATCTTGCAGACCGCTCCGGGGACTTCCTTTCGCCCGCCTATATCAGCCGAGCCTGTTCGCCTCTCATTGAGGTGCCAGCCCACATCCGTGAGCAGGCCGCCGCCAACCCCGTGGCGATGGACAGCTACCTCCGGCTTCATCCTGTGCAGCGCGGCGAAGGCGCCATCGCGCGCGCATGGCAGGAGGGCGGTGTGCGCATTTACAATTTTTCCGACCCCGAACTGACCGGCTTGGCCGCGCAGGGGCAGCAACCTACCTCGGCTTTGATCGGTTGCCTCGCCTACCGCGAGAAGGTGCTGGGCGTCCTCGCGGTGGTCAATGGCCCGATGAGTTCGACCTTCGGATCCGAGGACTTGGCGATTTTCAAAGCGATCGCCGACCAATCCGCTTTCGCCCTTTACAGCGAATCGATCTACTCCGAGGCAAGCGAGAAGCACCGCCTCGACAGCGACCTGGCCACCGCGCGCGAGATTCAAAGCATCCTCCTGCCGCACACCGCGCCCCAGCTGGTCGGCTACGACATCGGCAGCCTCAACATCCCGGCCCGCCATGTGAGCGGGGATTATTTCGACTACATCCAGGCCGACGACAATTGCTGGGGCGTGGCCATCGCCGATGTCTCGGGCAAAGGCATCCCGGCCGCGCTCATCACCGGCATGTGCCGCAGTGTTCTGCGCGGGGCGGCGCCAGGATGCCTTTCGCCGGCCGCCGTGCTCCGGCAGGTCAACCGCCGACTCTACCCGGACATCAAGGAGGACCTTTTCATCAGCATGCTCTACCTCTGCCTGGACCCGCGCACGAGCGATGTCACCATGGCGCGCGCCGGCCACGATCCTCCCCTGATCTACCGCGCCTCCGGACGCGAGGTCGCCCCCTTCGATCCGCCCGGCATCGCCGTGGGAATTGACAGTGGCGATGTGTTCGATAGGGTTTTGTCGGACGTCACCATCACGCTGGCTCCGGGCGACGGCATACTCCTCTACACGGACGGCGTCACCGAAGCCCTCGACCGGCATGATGCGGAATTCGGCTTGGCCCGGCTGACGCAGGCGGTCCAAGCGAACGCCCCGAAAGGCGCGGCCGCGACGGTGCAAAACATCGCGGACGAACTGCGGGAATTCGCCGGCGACACACCTCAACACGACGACATCACCCTGATTTTTATCCGCAAGCTATGAGCAAGAAACATAAAGAAGAAAACGAAGGGACCGATGCGCCGATCGAGACGCCCGAGACCGACCATGCCGCCGAGGCGGCGAAGTTCCGCGATCTGGCCATGCGCACCGCGGCGGATTTCGACAATTACCGCAAGCGGGCCGCGCGGGACAAAGATGACGCGATCCGTTTCGCCAATTCCTCTCTTCTCGAGGAACTGCTCCCGGTCATCGACAATTTCGAACTCGGTCTGGAAGCGGCGCAATCGGCGCCGGACGCCGAAGCTATTTTGCAGGGCCTCGGCATGGTGCGGCGCCAGTTCCGCGACTTCCTCGCTGCCGCTGGCCTCGAAGAGGTTGTCACGGAGGGTGCGGAGTTCGATCCCAAGTTGATGGAGGCCGTCGGCCACGAGCCCGCCGCCAATGTGCCGGAGGGCCACGTGCTGCGGCAGACCCGGCGCGGCTACAAATTGCGCGACCGTCTCTTGCGCCCAGCCAGTGTCTTCGTCTCCAAGGGAGCTGACGACGGGGCGAAGTAAAGAGGATGTCCGCCCGCCATCGCAAAGATCCGTACGAACTCCTCGGGGTGGCCCGTGGTGCCGCGTCGGAGGAAATCAAGTCCGCCTACCGCAAGCTGGCGATGAAGTATCACCCGGATCGGAATCCGGACAATGCCGAGGCGGAGGAGCATTTCAAGGAACTCTCGCAGGCCTACGACATCCTCATCGATCCGGAAAAACGGGCGGCCTTCGACCGTTTCGGCTACGCGGCATTTCAGGGTGCGGGCGCCGGATCGGGCGGCGGATTCCATGATCCTTTCGACCTGTTCCGGGAAGTTTTCGGATCGGGAGGCGGCGGGATCTTCGAGCATTTCTTCGGCGGCGGCGGTGGTGGCGGCGAACAGGGGCGCGGGTCGGACTTGCGCTACGACCTCGAGATCAAGCTGGAGGAGGCGGCGCGCGGCGTGGAGAAGGAGATCGAGATCCGCCGAACCGGACGCTGCTCGTCGTGCGGCGGTTCGGGTGCCGGCGAGGGCGCCAAACGCCACACCTGCCCAACCTGCCGGGGACGCGGACAGGTTGTCGCCTCGCGCGGATTCTTCCAAGTCGCACAGCCCTGCCCGCAATGCCGAGGGGCGGGCGAAATGTTCGACCATCCATGCAAATCTTGCCGTGGCGAGGGCCGCGCGGAAATCGGCGCGCGCATCAAGCTCAAGATCCCTGCCGGCATCGATGATGGTTCACGTCTGCGCTCAAGCGGCAACGGTGAGGCCGGCGTGCGCGGGGCCGCGAGCGGCGATCTTTATGTCGTGATCCACATCCGCGAGCACAGCATCTTCTCGCGCGACGGTGCCGACCTTTTCTGTGAATTGCCGGTGGCCTTCGCCACCGCGGCGCTCGGCGGTGAAATCAACGTGCCGACGCTCGACGGACGCGCCTCGGTCAAAATTCCGGCTGGCACGCAGAATGGGACGATTTTCAAGTTGCGCGGCAAGGGCATGCCCCACCTGCGAGGCTCGGGACACGGACAACTCCTCGTCCGCGTGGCCGTCGAGGTGCCGACCAAGCTGGGTGCCGAACAAAGGCGCAAGCTGGAGGAGTTCGCCGAAAGCTGCGGCGACCAAAACACGCCGATCGCCAAGAGCTTTCTCGAGCGGGCGAAGGAATTTTTCCTCTGATCCGAGGATCAGCAGCAGCCGCTATCGCCGCAACATGCGCCATCATCTTTGGCGGGTGGAAGGCAAAGTTCTTTGGCCAAGCAGTCGGTATGCTTGAGCCCCAAATTGAACACCAGCGCGTCTTCATGCACGCCGCCGGACACCACGGGGAACTGCGAAATGAAGCCATCTTCGTATTCGACCTCCAGAGGAAGCTCGGCCAAGTCCAAAGGCTGGACGGCCCGAGCGAGGATACCTGCCAGCTTGCCGGCAGTCAGCCGGTGATGCGTGTCGTCCGCCACCCAAGTCTGCAGACAGCAGAAGGAAGTCTGGCGCAGGGTGGCGCCGCAATCGAGGAACCGGCGGTCCACCCGGCCAACCTCGGTGACGTGGGCATGAGGAGGAATCATGCCGCCATCCGGGAGGACGAAAACAATGCGGGCAGCAGGATGCTGGTCGAGGAGAGCGTGGAATTCAGTAACGTTCATAGGAATTAAAGTGCTCGGCCTTCCCGCAATCCCGCGGCGTAGGCGCGAAACACCAGCGCGATCTCGTCGCGGACACGGCGGAACTCGTCCATGACCTGCTCGTCCGTGCCGAGGACCTTGGCCGGGTCGTCAAAACCCCAGTGGTAGCGGTTCACTTGGCCGGGAAAGATGGGACAAGCCTGATCCGCATTGCCGCACACCGTGATGACCGTGGAGATAGTGCGGTCCGCAAACTCACTCATGTGTTTTGAAACGTGTCCGGAGATATCGATCCCGATCTCGGCCATCGCTTCTATGGACTTTGCATGGACGTAGCCTGCCGGATTGGATCCGGCACTATGAACGTCGGCGAGATCACCGACTTCGGTGCGCAGGATTCCTTCCGCCATGTGGCTGCGGCACGAGTTGCCCGTGCAGAGAATGAGTATGTTGGGCCTGTTCATAAAATCATACCACGGTCGTTTTATCGCAGTAATGTCCGGCCATGGTCTGGACGGTTTCGGTTCCGCTGTTTTCGAAGCGGACATTCCCCTCGCAGATGACATCCGCGTTGAAGTTCCACGGTCCGATCACTTCGAGCTTGGTGCAGCGCAGCAGCGATGGCACGTGCGAACCGAAGCCGTGCTCCAGGCCGGCGAGCAGCTTGTAGTGCGAGGGATCAAGCGCGATATCGGGGGGAACACCCTCCCGTTCGGGGGCCAGTTCGATACGGCTGTCGTCGGTGGTCCGGTAGGCATCCGAGCGAAGCGCGAGCAAGTCCTCCGTCGTTTTGACCGGCGCGAAGCGCGTGCGCGGCACAAGCACCGCCCCGCTCTGGGCAAAGCATTCAATGGCCGCGCCCATCGCGCTTTCCAACTGCAGAACTTTCGGGGAGGAAGGATCCCTTGGATCCGCCGTCTTCGCATTGCAAATAAGCGGCAGGGGCAAGGAACCGCTGTTCTCCTCAAGAGCCACGCGCAGATCGCTCACGCGCAACCACAGCGTGTTGGTGTTGAAAAACCGGTGGCTCGCGATGTCCTGGAAGGCGGCAAGATCCCCGTCAGGACATTGGGCGATCTCGCGCAGGACAAGACGCCCGTCGGACTTGCGCCGCGCCAGATGACCGCCCTTGCGATCGGAGGGCGTGCGCTCGGCCACCTCCATGAGAAAGGAAAGCCCGCTCGCGGCGAAATAGCCGAGCAGATCAAGGTCGACTGTGGCGCCAAGATTGTCGCTGTTGGAAACAAAGAGGTGCTCGATACCCTCACCCGCCAAGCCATCGAGCCAACCGGAGGCCAGTAGCGAGGGATACAAGTCGCCGTGCCCCGGCGGACACCACTCCAACTCGGGCGAAGCCGGCCAGTCCAGCGGTTCAAGAGTGTCGGCGAGCAGCTTGGGCACTTTGTTTTGCAGAAAATCCAGACGCCCCTCCGTCGACAGCCCCGGATAGCGCGCCAGATGCGCCAGCGTGTCCGCGGAAGTGCTGTAGCTGTCCATGAGGAGAAATTTCGGGCCGTGCGTCCCGTGCAACACGCGCAGCGAAAGAATCTGCCGCGCAATGAAATCGAGAAAGTTGAGTCCATCCTTCACCGCGATGAGCGATTTGGCGCGATCCAGCCCCATGCTTGTGCCGAGGCCGCCGTTGAGTTTGATCACACAAAGATGGTCGAGAAGAGCAGGGTCGGCCCCGTCGCCGCGGACATCCGCCAACGACGGGATCCCGGAGGCGGGGAGGATTTCCTCCTCCGGCAGCAGGCCGGCATGGCCCGTTGCGGCCAGATGCCAGGCGCGGCTGAAGGCGGCTACGGTGGCTTCGGGCAACCCGGCCCCCCGCATTTTCCGCAAAGCTTTCTCGACGCTCTGCACTTTCGCTCAGGCCTTCTTGGTGGTGGCGATGTACAGCTCCCGCAACTGCTTGAAATCGACGGTCGAGGGCGATCCGGTCATGAGCTCGATGCCGCGATTATTCTTGGGAAAGGCAATGACATCGCGGATCGACTCCGCACCGGCCAGCAACATGACGAGCCGGTCCAAACCGAGGGCGATGCCGCCGTGAGGTGGCGTGCCGAAGCGGAAAGCCTTGAGCAGGTGACCGAACATCGAGGCCTGATGCTCCTCGTCCACCCCGAGCACGCTGAACATCTTCGACTGCAAGCCGGCCTCGTGGATCCGGATGCTGCCGCCGCCGATCTCCACGCCATTGAGCACGATGTCATAGGCCTCGGCGTGCACGCCGGCGAAGTCGCCCGCCTCGAGCAGGGCGAGATCCCCGGCCTTGGGCCGCGTGAACGGATGGTGCACCGCGTTCCACTTCTGCTCTTCCTCGCTCCAGGCGAGCAGCGGAAAATCGACCACCCAGAGAAAATCGAGGCGCTTCGGATCATGCTTGATGCCGAGGAGTTCAACCACGCGCAAACGCACCCGCCCGAGCACCTCGCAGACCGTGTCCCGCTTGTCCGCGCCGAAGAGAACGAGGTCGCCCTCCTCGATCTTGAGACGGTCGCGCAGCGCGGCTTTTTCGGCCTCGGTAAAAAATTTGACGATCGGCGACTTCCACTCCCCGTTCTCGCACTTGATGAAGGCCAGGCCCTTGGCTCCGTATTGCTTGGCCATTTCGGTCAGCTCGTCGATCTGCCCGCTGGTGATCTTGGCGAGGCCCTTGGCGTTGAGCGCGCGCACCACGCCACCGCCGTCGAGCGCGCCGCGGAAGACCTTGAATTCCGTACCGCCAAAAATATCGCCCACGTCGGTGATTTCCTGCGCGTAGCGCGTGTCGGGCTTGTCGCTGCCGAAGCGGTCCATCGCCTCGCGGTAGGATAGCCGCCGGAAAGGCGTCTTGATCTCCACGGCCCACGCCTCACGAAAGACAGCAACGAACATTTTTTCGATGAGAGCGTAGATGTCCTCGGGCGTGATGAAGCTCATCTCGATGTCGGCCTGCGTGAACTCCGGTTGACGATCGGCCCGCAGATCCTCATCGCGGAAGCAACGGGCGATCTGGAAATATTTTTCCGCACCGGCGGCCATCAGCAGTTGCTTGTATTGCTGCGGGGCCTGAGGCAGCGCGTAGAACGCACCGGGGTTGAGCCGGCTCGGTACGAGGAAGTCGCGCGCGCCCTCGGGTGTGCTTTTGCTGAGGATGGGCGTCTCGACCTCCCAGAATCCATCCGCATCGAGCACATCGCGCACCGTCTTGATCACGCGGTGGCGCAGGCGAAGGTTTGCCGCCATGGCCGGACGCCGCAGGTCGAGGTAGCGGTGGGTGAGGCGCAGGTCCTCGTTGGCGATGGTGTCGTCGAGGGGAAAAGGCAGTACGTCGGCCTTGTTGAGGACGACCAGTTCGTCGGCCACCAGTTCCACCGCCCCGGTGGAGAGCTTGGCGTTCTCCGTTCCCTCGAGGCGCTTGGCCACCACTCCGGAGACCTGGATGACATCCTCATCGCGCAGACCATGCGCAGCCTCGGCAACCGCAGGATGTTCCTCGGGACGGAAGACGACTTGAGTCAGTCCTTCGCGATCCCGCAGGTCGACGAAAATCACGCCCCCGTGATCCCGGCGCGAGCCAACCCAACCGGCCAGCATGGCACGGGAGCCGATATCTTTGCCCCTCAGGGCCTCGCAGGTGTGCGTCCGAAAATTCATGGCGCTAGAGTCTGCAGATTCGTCGCCCAATCGGCAAGAGCCTCTTGCGACAGATCCGTCTCTTCGCGCGTTTGGAGGTCTTTGACCTTCATCGCGGGCCACTCCTCCCCCACGACCAAAGCAAACCGGGACCCCGCCGCCGCCGCGTCCTTGAACTGGCGGCCGACCTTGTCGGCTCCAAGCGGATAGTCGGCGCGACAGCCGAGCGAGCGCAAGAGAGAAACGACGCGAAGGCCCTCGGCGCGGCGTGACTCGTCCGCGATGATCACATAAACATCGATCGACTGCGCTGCGGCCACGGCCGCATCCATACGATCCTTGGCCGCGGGGACATCGTCGAGCAGATCGCCCAGCACGACATCGCCCAGACCGAATCCGATGGCAGGAAGGCTGACCTTCCCGTCGCTCAAATCGCCCAGCAGGCGGTCGAACCGGCCGCCCCCGGCGATGGCGCGCCGTTCCTGGCGACGATCGAACACCTCGAAGACGAGCCCCGTGTAATAGGCCAGACCGCGCACGATGCGCAGATCCAGGGCGCAGAATCCGTTCAGCCCCCTCGCCGCCAGATTTTCCTGCAGCTTGGCAAAAAAGGCGGGGCGGGCCGTTGCGATGAAACCCTCCACCTGCTCCAGCGCCAACCCCAGCGCGCCGAGCTTGGTCGCGAGAACATCGCGCGGCTCGCGCTCCAGCTTGTCGATGATCGCCAGCGCCTCGCGCGCCTTGGTCTCATCGCTCAAACCTTGCTGGGCCAGAAAATCCATCCACGCCCCGCGGTCGCTCACCCGCACCACCACATCATCCGCCGTGAGGCCGAAGGCCCCCAGGGTCTCGATGAGCAAGGCGAGAAGTTCGGCATCCGCCTCGGGCGAATCATCCCCGACCAGATCGCAGTTGAGCTGCAGGAATTCGCGCAGCCGCCCGCTCTGCTGCTTCTCGTAGCGGAAAAACGGCGCAATGCTGAACCACTTGATCGGCTTGCGGTATTCGCGGGCCTTGGCGATGAGCATGCGCGCCACGGTGGGCGTCATCTCGGGCCGCAGTGCCACTTCCCGTTCCCCCTTGTCGGTGAAGGAAAAGAGCTGGCCGAGAATTTCCCCGCCGCTGTTCTTTTTGCGGTAGAGATCGAGCGGCTCGAGGACCGGACCATCGTATTCGACAAACCCGAACGAACGCGCCACGCGACGCCAGGTGCCGGTGAGATGATTCCGGCGGGCGCAGTCGGACGGAAAAAAATCACGGAAGCCGGGCAGCGAGCGCATAGAGGAACCTATCTTGGGGTGCGCGTGCCCCCGCTTCAATTCCTCTTTAGGTGCCTGCTCGCTTTTGCTGCGGAAAACTGAACACTGGCAGCGCGTAATTTCCAACCATGCTGCTGGATTCCCTCACCGTCCACGACTTCCGCTGCTTCACCCGTGCGGAGTTCCGGCCCGCGCCCGGGCTGAATCTGCTGTCCGCCCCCAACGCCAGCGGCAAATCGTCGATCCTCGAGGCGATCTGCGTGCTGCTGCGCTTGCAGTCTCCGCGCGCGGGCGCCTTGGCCGAGACCATCCGCCACGGGACGCCCGGACTATCCGTGGCCGGACGCTGCGCCGACCGCGAACTCTGCTGCCATCTCTCGCGCGAGGAAGGGCGCAGGCTGCTCCTCGACGACGTGCCGCAATCGAAGTCGACGGAATATCTGCACATCGGCCTCGTCGCGTTTTTTTCGTCCGAGGACATCGAACTCGTCCGCGGCATCTCCTCCAAGCGCCGCCGATTCCTCGATTTTCTCGGCAGCCAGTGCGATGCAGGATATTTGAAAAATCTGCGCGCCTACGAACGCGCGCTGCGCTCACGAAACTTTTTACTCAAGGACGGACCGCACCGCGGGCGCGAGCTCGCTGCCTACGACGGACCACTCGTCGCAGCCGGCGAGTATCTCGCCCGCGTCCGTTCCCAACTCTGCGGCGAGTTGGCGCCCCTCGTCTCGCGCCATGTCGAGGCGATCAGCACGCGAGGCGAGTCCACCGCGCTACGTTACGAACCCTCAGGCGGCGGCGTTTTTGGTGCGGCCTTGGCCGCGAGCGCGGACGAGGAGCGGAGGCTGCGGCAGACCGTAGTCGGTCCGCACCGGGACGAGGTGGCGCTCGAATTGGACGGCGCGGCCGCGGCGACTTTTGCCAGCGAGGGTCAGCAGAGAACGCTCGCCCTGGCCCTAAGGCTGGGGCAGGCCGATCTCATCCGCGCGCGACGCGGCGTCCCGCCCATTTACCTGGTCGACGATGTTTTCGGTGAGTTGGACCCCGACCGCCGCCGCCGCCTGCTCGCCGCCCTCCCCGCCGACACCCAACGCATCCTGACCGCCACCAGTTGGCAGTGGCTGGAGGACAGCGCAAAGCCGACTGAAACCCGATGGAACATCAAGTCAGGGACCATAATCTGCGACTGAAAATCTACGCAGGCCGCGACTACTTGCCCGAGGCACCCAAGGCGCCCGAAACGAGAGTTTCCGCCTGATCCGGCGAATACCCTAGTTCGCGCGCAGCCTGCCGCATGACTTGGTTGAGAGCCTCCTCATCGTATGCACCCTTGGAAAAAAGATGCTTCCGGATTTCGCTGAATTCTTCGCGTATGCTCACCATGGTCGGACCCGAGGAACCAACTCCGGAGGACTTGAGAGTGATTCTTTTCCATTCCTCAAGAATTCGCCTGACGCGCATTTTAACTTGCCAATCCACCGGTTTTATTTTGGAGGGTGCGGGCGCTGGTGGTGGAGCAGGAGGCGGAGGCGGCTCGGTAAAGCAATACGAGTAACCGAGGTAACCCGCAGCACCCAGAGCACAGATTAAAAGCAGATTGCGCATGACGGTTAAGGAAAAGTAACACAACAAATACCAATCACTCGTCTATTCTGAAATTCCGGTCGCATCAGACCGAGAAAATTACCACGGAACTTGGCATGCAGATTCCTGTTGCTCCAAACCGCACTCGGTGCTCCGTGACGTGAGAAATCAAGCGAGCATACCTTCGGCTGCTCCCGCTCCGGGCAATGGTTAGGCAATAAGTTTTCTCTAAAAGTTGCTATGGCTGGTGCGATTGGCTGAGAGGATTGTGGGTTGTTTGAGGAGCTTCCGGTTGCGGTAAGCTTTGCAGGTTTCCCAAGCTTCGGAGATTTTCATTACGATGGCCGAGACCCAGCGCAGACAGCTTCCGGGTTTGGTATCAACTCCGACCAAAACCTCACAGCCATTTTGCAGAAATTGACGCACACAGTTGCGATGCACCAAGAAAGGCAGCGGCCGGCTAACCCATAGTGCCCTGCTCAGCCGCGGCGGAGAATCTCCGCGGCGTAAGGGTCCCCCTCCGCCGCCAACTCATGGAGGAACCTTCGCGCAAGCTGCGTCACCCCTTCGTCCGAATGGGTCAGCGCCGCCTCGGCGACCCGCGGGGTGAGGAAACGTCCGAGCATCCGCACCGCCTCGTCCGCCGAGACCCGCGGCAAACGCGCGAGATAATCCGCCTCGATCTTGCCCTCCAGAAAAATAATGTCCGCGCGATCTTTGTCCCGGCCGGTCTCCTGCTTGCTGACCAACAAATCAATCGGATCGGGCAGACGTGTCGCATCGTCCATGATTCGGCTGCGGGCCCAGATCTCATCGAATTCCCCCGGATCCAATTGATTCGGTCTGTGGAAAATATCCACGGGCTGGTTGACGCCGATGATACGGATAACCCCATCGCGCAGGATCACGCCGGGCAAATCCTCCTTCGAAACACTCATCCAGTTGCCCATGCTCACGATGTCAAGATGCGTTTGGCCGTCGACCATTGCGCGGACGGCGTCGCACCACTCTTCGACCGGAAGACCTGGGTCGAGCCAAACATCGCTGTCGTAGGTCGAACGCGAGAGACCGTGCCCGATCACGGCAAGGCCACCGAGCATCAAAACACGGTGCCTGCGAGCAAGAAGCGCGGTTAGCTCCGCAGCGGTTTGTTGAGGCCCCATTGCTCGGCTGTTTCCTTGATCCGGTCAGAAATCCAGAGCGCGTCAGCCACCGACCGCACCCCGCCGGGCAACCAAGGTTCGGAGTTGTCCTGAATCCGGGGCATCGCAGGATCCGGCCCCTCGGGTTTGCCCTGCCAGCGGCGCAGCACCTTGCGGGATTTTTCCATCGAGTAGAGCCACTT
>Ga0114970_10001068_pt1 | contig 20563 bp, 21 predicted proteins | sample M_140205_XF_Meta_FD_87030 | JGI IMG/M metagenome (GOLD analysis project Ga0114970, IMG submission 87030) | Freshwater microbial communities from Lake Montjoie, Canada to study carbon cycling - M_140205_XF_MetaG | ecosystem: Environmental > Aquatic > Freshwater > Lake | place: Lake Montjoie... | reverse complement strand
CACAGGTCTTCATCCTCGTAATAGAGGAAGAAGGACTCGTCGAAGCCGTCCACCTGCTGCATGGCGGCTCGCCGGATCAGCATCGCCGCACCGCATACAAAGCCGACGCTGCAAATCCCCTGCGCGCCCTGTCCGCGTGACACCCAGTTGTCGGCCCGCCATCGGTAGCTGGTGTCGGGCTGACCGCGGCGGTCGAGCAATTGCGGCGCGACCACGCTGGCGTTCGGGTGCGCATCGGCCGTGCGCACCAGTTGCGCGATCGCCGCACTGCTGCAGACGCAGTCCGGGTTGATCAGGAAAATGAACTCGGTATCGGCGGCGCGCCATCCCAGGTTGTTGGCCGCCCCAAAGCCCAGGTTGGTGGCCTGCGCGAGCACGCGCGCCTGAGGAAGGTGCAGGCCGGTCTGATGCAGCGTGTCGTCATCGCTCGCGTTGTCGATGACGATCACATGGCGCATATCGCGCAGGCCGCTGCCAAGCCCCGGCATGCAGTGTGCGCTGTTGACGGTGACGACCAGGGCGGTCACGCGCGCCTGCCAATCGTTTGAAGCTCGAATGTCCATGAGGGGCCCAAAAAGGGACGCCGACCACCTGGAAGCCTTGGCGGCCCCGACGGTCTTTCTTGTCCCTTGAACTCCCTGAGCGGCTGCAGCCAATGCGGTCAGTCAGGCGGCATGATAGCGAAAAAGCGCTGCTGCCGGCGTCAGCGCGACCGGCGACCCCCATGATGATCATCGGGGAGCGTGGCCAGCGCAGGCCATGTTCCACAGGATGTCGCTCGCGCTATTGGCGGTCGCCACCGGAATCCAGCCCCCAGGGTCCGCGCTGCGCAGGACGACGACACCGGTGCCCATGTTCTTGCTGTGCCAGCTGTAAAACAGGCCGCGAAAGCGCCTCGTCTGGCAGTCGTATTCCTGCCGCCTTTTGATCGACAGGAGCCGGATGCCGGCGTCGGCCTGCACCTCCCGGAAGTCGTTCAGGTGCCACATTCGAGCCATCTTTCCCGCCCTGCGGATCGTCTGGGCATCCGCGTACAGCGTTTCCCTGTCGGTGCCGCCAACGGCTGCCCACTGGGCGTAAAGTGGCCCGGCTAACAGCAGTAGCGCGGCCAGAGCCCATCGCCGCATGCGTCGGGCAAAGCGCGCAGCGCTGCCGGCCATCCCGATGCCGGTCCGGCTTCGCTTTAGGGATTGACGGCCATCTGGCCGCGTATTTCACCGCCTTTGTTGGCGGCCGTATGGATGTTGGCGTACCACTTGCCCGCCAGCAGGTCCTGCGCCTGTGCCGCCGTGAGCGTCGCGGAGCCTTCGATCGGGCTGGTCGTTCCTTTGAAAGGAAGCACTACGCCGGCATTGGCGCCAGCCGCCGCAGGCCCGTGAAAATGGCCGGCAGTTGCCGGTCCGCTCAGCCCCGAGAAAGTCAGCTTCCAGGTCAGCAGGTTGTTTTCCTTATTCAACGTGGCTTGCGCTGTTCCGGTCGCGGTCGACGCATTTGGCGGCACCTCGCTGGCAGCCGATAGATTGGCAGACAGATTCACCGTGGGGGAAGGCATCAGGCTGCTGCATCCAGCCAGAGACACCATGGCTGCGATGCCCAGGAACAGGCACAGGCGGGGACGAAAAAATAGCATCGGATTCTCCAGTTTGGACGCGGTCAATTGGGCCAGGCCGATTGGCGGCCGATCAGGGTCTGGCCGCATGATGTTAACCAAAATCGCCCCATGCCATCCACCCTGGTCGGCAACGTCCTAGGATGGGATCAATCCGGTACAGATTGGCTTGGCGGTGGCCCGGCGTAAAACGCCTGGATGGCGGCAACAATTTCCTCTGCCGTTTCGACCATGGAAAAAATCCGCGCGTCTTGCGCATTGATAAAACCTTCTGCCAGCAAGAACTCGAAGTCGATCGCCTTGCGCCAGAAGGCAGCGCCCACCAGCACCACCGGAACCGGGCGTACCTTGCCGGTCTGTATCAGGGTGAGCACCTCAAACAGTTCGTCCATCGTGCCGAAGCCCCCCGGAAAGACGACCAGCGCGCGGGCGCGCATGAGGAAGTGCATCTTACGCAAGCCAAAATAGCGGAATTGGAAGCACAGCCCTGGCGTGATGTACGGATTCGGCGCCTGCTCCTTGTCCAGCGTGATGTTCAGGCCGATGCTACGCGCCCCGGCGTCGAAAGCGCCCCGGTTGGCTGCCTCCATGATGCCGGGTCCGCCGCCCGTGAGTACGACGAAATCCCTTCGCCCCTGCGACTGGAAACGGCGCGATACGATCTCGGAAAAACGTCTGGCCTCTTCGTAATCGCGCGACTGGCGCAGTTGCTGACGCGCCCGCTGCAGCGCCTGTTCCCGTTGCGGGTCGCCCGGATGCAGCCTGTCTTGCTGCTCCAGATCCTGTAGCGTCTGGGTGGCCTGTTCTGGTGGGCGAACGCGCGAGCTACCAAACACCACCACCGTGGATCCGATCTTGTGACGCTGCAAATAGCGTTCGGGTTTGAGCAGTTCGAGCTGCAAGCGAATCGGTCGCGAATCGTCGTCTTCCAGCAAAGCATGGTCGTACTGGGCCAGGCTGTAGGAAGGATCCGAAACAATGGCCGCGAGCAGGTCCGCATGGGCGGTGTCGGCACGGGTCATAGGGTGAAGCTCTGGCCAAGTTGCGGCACCTCGACTGTCCAGTTCAGCTTGGTTCGCAACTGGTGGGCCAGGCTGTCGGCCGCAGCGGCTTCGCCATGCACGACAAAGCTTCGACCCGGTGGCCGCAGGAATCCGCCGGCCCAGTCCAGCAGCGCCTGCTGATCGGCGTGCGCCGAAAATCCGCCCAGGGTGTGGATCGACGCACGCACCGCCAGCTCTTCGCCGAATATGCGCACCTGCTTGTCCCCGTCGACCAGTCGCCTTCCCAGTGTGCCGCCGGCCTGAAAGCCGGTGATCAGCACGCTGCACTCGGGCCGCCCCAGGTTGTGCCGTAAATGGTGCTTGATGCGGCCCGCATCGCACATGCCGCTGGCCGAGATGATGATGGCGCCCGAGCGCACCTGGTTCAGCGCTTTGGACTCGGCGACATCGGCGACAAAGTGCAGCTTCGGTAGCCGACTCGGGTGCGTCTGCGCCTGCCACTGGCGCAGCCGGCGGGCCTCGGTGTCGAACAGCTCGAAATGGCTGCGCATGATTTTCGTCACGGCCGTCGCCATCGGCGAGTCGACATAGATGTTCAAGTTGCGCAGGCGACCCTGTTCGGTGAGCTGGTGCAGGTGGTAGAGCAACTCCTGCGTGCGGCCGACCGCGAAGGCTGGAACGATCACATTGCCCTTGCGCTGGAGGGTAGTCTCGACGACCTGCGCGAGTTCGTCCAGGGTGGCGGGCAGGTCCTTGTGGTTGCGGTCGCCATAGGTCGATTCAATCAGCAGCACATCGGCCTGCTCGATACGGATGGGGTCTCGCAGGATCGGGCGCCCGGGCTGCCCCAGATCGCCGGAGGCCACCAGCTTGCAGCTGCGTGCGCCTTCGGTCAGCCACAGCTCGATGATCGCCGAGCCCAGGATATGGCCGGCATCCCTGAAGCAACAGTCCACCTCCGGATGCGGCGAAAACCGCTTTTCGTAGTCGACGGGCTGGAGCTGCGCCAGCGAATCTTTTGCGTCGCGCACCGTGTAGATCGGCCCGGCTGCGTTACTGCGGTGCCGGCGTGTCGCCCGGTCTGCCTCGACCTCCTGGATGTGGCCGCTGTCGGGCAGCATCACGCCGAGCAGGTCGGCTGTGGCGCGGGTGGTGTAGATCGGTCCACCGAATCCGGCCAGGGCCAGCTTGGGCAGCAGTCCGCTGTGGTCGATGTGGGCATGCGTCAGCAACACGAAGTCGATAGCGCGCGGATCGAAGTCAAAAGCGTGGTGGTTGCGGTCCACCGCATCGCGTCCCCCCTGCACCATGCCGCAATCGACCAGAAAGCGGCAGCGCTCCATCTCGATCAAATAGCACGAACCGGTCACTTCGCGCGCGGCGCCCAGAAAGCGGATTTTCATCGCAAGTCCTATGTTCCACCGGTTTGGTGAACCGACATCACTCTAAGCGCGGCGGAAATCTCGGACTTGACTTGTGTTAAGCCATTGCGGATGGGGCGCTGGTTGACCGGGCCCCGGCCCATGCGATGCGCTTGCGTTCAGTCTGGCGCGGTCTCGGGGCTGGCCGCGTAGCGCTGCCCCAGCGCCAGCAACTCCGGCGTGCCGATCAGGGCGTTGAGCTGCTCGAAGTCGAGCATCGATGGCTGCATCGGCACGGTCGTCTGGTGGGTGTACAGCGACCGGTAGTAGGCCTGCAGCGTGTGGGCGACGGCGCGTGCGGTACCGCCGGGGAAAATCACGATCCGGAAGCCGCGCTCACCCAGTAACTGCGCACTTTGCACCGGCGTCTTGCCGCCCTCGACCATATTGGCGAGCAGGGGAATGCGGTGGGCGAAGCGCTTGCAGGCGATGTCCATCTGCTGGGGCGTTCGCAGGGCTTCGATGAACAGCGCGTCGACGCCGCATTCCAGATAGGCTTCGGCGCGGTCGAGCGCCGCCTCCAGCCCCTCGATGGCGAGCGCGTCGGTGCGCGCGAGGATGAGCGTGGCCTGGCTGTGGCGCGCGTCGAGGGCAGCGCGCAGCTTGCCGCACATCTCGGCGCTCGACACCACGGTCTTGCCGTCAAGATGGCCGCAGCGCTTGGGGAAGGCTTGGTCTTCCAGTTGCAGCATCGCGGCGCCGGCACGCTCGAAGCCGCGCACTGTGCGCTGGACATTGATGGCGTTTCCGAAGCCGGTGTCGGCGTCGACGATGACCGGCACAGTGACCCGCTCGGTGATGCGCGCGAGCGTGTCCTGCACCTCGGAGAAGGTCGTCAGTCCCACGTCCGAGCGTCCGAGCCGGGTATAGGCGATCGACGCACCCGAAAGGTACAGCGCCTCGAAGCCCGCCTGTTCGGCGACCAGTGCGGTCAAGGCGTCGTAGACGCCGGGTGCAAGCAGCACCTGCGGTTGGCGCAGGCGGGTGGGCAGTTGGTCTTTCACAGGCGCTTTCTGGTTCGGCAGTTGGATCGTTGCGTGCTAGGGCGTGGGGGCGGGCGGCTTCAGCGCGCAGGCATTGCAGCGGCGCTGCCGGCGGCGATCCAGCCCCCGCCTAGCGCGCTGAGCAGGCCGTTGCCTGACAGGTAGCCCCATACCGCGTTGCCTGACACACCGCGCGCGGCGCCACCGGCGGCCAGCAGGTTCGCGAAGGGGGTTCCGTCGTGTTTCAACACATGGCATTGCGCGTCGATATCGAGGCCGCCCTGGGTGTGGAACAGCGCGCCGGTCACCTTGACTGCGTAGTAGGGTGCAGCCAGCGCGCGCGTGAAGACCCGGCCAAAGCCGTCGGGCAGCCCCGCCCGCACCTGGCCCAGGGCGGTACGCAGCGCGGCCGCGTCGCAGCCTATGAGCCGCGCCAGCGCCGCCTGGTCGGGGGCCGACTTCAATGCGCCCGCCTGCTCGGCTTGGTTGAAGTCGGGAAAGCCACGCGCCATCTCCAGCAGCGGCGCGTCGAAGACATTCCAGGCGATACCGCCGGGCTGCGCGAGCACATGGACCGCTGCCTCCGAATAGCCCTGCGTTTCATCGTGAAAGCGCGCGCCGTCCGCGTTAATCTGCACCGCGCCTTGCATCATGACGGCCCAACTGACCAGCGCCCCCTGCGGCACCGCCCAGGACCCGTGTCCCTGGTAGCCGCCCAGATCGGCAAGACGCGCGTCGAGCTGTCGGCCCCACGCGACGGCGCTGCCGTCGTTGCCGGCGTGGCCGGCGAAGATCGCCTCGCGCATCTGCGGCAGCAACTCGTGGACCATCTGCGGGTTGCCGCCAAAGCCGTTGCAGGCCAGAAGCAGCGTGTCGCAGGCCAGGGTCTCGATGCTGTTGTCCGGCCGCTGGTAGCCCAGTCCCAGCACCCGGTCGTTGGCGTCGACCCAGAGTTCGCGCACCAGGGCGCTGCACAGGATGTCGGCGCCGGCCGTCGTCGCCGCACGTTCGAGTTGCACCATCAGCGCCGCGCCGGTATGTTCGGGGACCGCGTGCATGCGCCGTACCCGGTGTCCGGGATACAGGAAGCCGTCGAGCACTTCGAACACGAGCCCATGGCGCTCGAGCGCGTCGACGGCCTGTGCGACCGCTTGGGTATAGGGACCGACCAGGTGCGCCGCCGCGTTGCCGTGCGCCTTGGCCTGTATGTCCTGCGCGAAGGCGGTGGGGCTGTCGTTGATGCCGAGCGACTGCTGCAGCCGGGTTCCCGCAGCCGGTATGAAGCCGGAGGACAGCGCCGTCGAGCCGCTGGGGATGGCGTCGCGCTCGAGCAGCACGCATTCGACCCCGTCGTCGCGCAGTCGTATCGCTGCCGTCAGACCGCAGGCGCCGGCGCCGACGATGGCGACTTGCACCTGGGGCGAGGCCGGCATCTGCCCGGCGCGCCGGATCCGCAATGGGTTCATGGCTTGGGCTCCATTTTTTTCCGAAGCTGGTTCAACAGTCCGCCGGCAGCGACCATATCCAGCAGAAATCCGGGTACCGGCGCGCAGGTCAGAATCCGCCCGTCGGCGCTGGTGATGCGCAGTGCCTGCAGGTCGAGCGTTATCGGTTCGCCCTCGCGCAGCGTCTGTGCCTCGGGCGCCGTCAACAGCAGCAGTCCGAGGTTGAAGGCATTGCGAAAAAATAGGCCGCTGAACGACGGTGCGATCACCGCGCGCAAGCCCAGGTGCACCAGCACCGCTGCGGCCTGTTCGCGCGATGATCCGATGCCGAAATTGGGCCCCGCCGCGACCACGTCACCGGGCCGCACACCGGCGGCAAACTCGGGCCGCACCGATTCCAGGCAGTGCGGCGCGATGGCTTCTACCGGCAGTTTCATGTAGGCGCCTGGTGCAAGTACGTCGGTGTCGATGTCGGAGTCGAATCGCCAGACCCGGTGCGCGCTCATGCTGCAAGGCCCGCGCAGGGCGGAGCAGGGCGCGCCGGGGTCATGCCAGCACCTCGCGCGGGTCACTGATGCTGCCCCGCAGCGCCGACGCGGCCACGGTGTAGGGAGAAGCCAGGTAAACCTGGGTGCTGGCCGGGCCCATGCGTCCCTGGAAGTTGCGCGCCGTGGTCGATACGACATTGGCCCCCGCCGGCATCACACCGCCGTAGCCGGCGCAGGCGCCGCAACCGGTGGACAGCAACTCGGCGCCGGCGTCGAGCAGCACCTGCAGCACGCCCTCGTCCTGCGCCGCCTGCTGGTCCTGCGCGCTGGCAGGTGCCACCAGCAGGCGAACACCCGCGGCGGCACGCCGTCCGCGCAGCACCTGCGCGGCGGCACGCAGGTCGTCGAGTTTGGCGCCCGTGCAAGCGCCGATGTAGGCGACGTCGACCCGCACGCCCGCGTAGTCCTGCACGCTGCGGGTGTTGGCCGGGCTGTGCGGTGCCGCTACCTGCGGCGCGAGCGCAGCCGCGTCGAAAGCATGCTCAATCGACTCGGCGCCATCATCGCTGTGCCATTGCCCGGTTGGTGCATCGGCGCCGCCGCAGGACGCAAGCCAGTCCAAGGTGGTCTGATCGGGTGCGATCAGGCCGGCCTGCGCACCCATCTCGGCGCTCATGTTCGACAAGGTCATGCGTTCCGCCATGGACAGCGCCTGAACTGCGGATCCGCAGAACTCGACCGCCTGGTAGTCGGCGCCGTTCATGCCAAAGCGAGCAATCATGTGCAGCGCCATGTCCTTGGCGCTCAGGCCGGCGCAGAGCCGGTTGCGCCAGTGCATACGCAGCGTCTGCGGAACACGCACCCACAGCTCTCCGGTGACCATCACGCCGAGCATCTCGGTGCTGCCGATGCCGAACATGTAGGCGCCAAATGCGCCGCCGGTGGGCGAGTGCGAGTCTCCGCCGACGCAGAACATTCCCGGGCGGATATGGCCTTTTTGCGGTAACACCACATGGCAGATGCCGATGCTGTCGTAGACATGCGGCAGCTGCTGCTCGCGGGCCCAGTCGCGCGCGATGCGAACGATGCGCCGCGCGTCGTCGTCTTGTTCGGGCACATAGTGGTCCATCACCAGCACCACCTTCGACTTGTCCCAGATCGTTGCGCCGAGCGCGTCAAGCATTGGCTTGAGCCGGCGCGGACCCGAGGAGTCGTGGAACATCGCCAGGTCGACCTTGCAGTTGACGATCTCGCCCACCGCGACACGCTGCTTGCCTGCCGCGCGGGCTATCAGCTTTTGCGCCAGTGTGCGCGGGGGGGGAGCGGTAGGGGTCATGCGCGGATTGCCGATGGGTGGAGGGCGAAGAGCCGGGTTATGGGGCCTGGCCTGTCAGCCCGACAGGGTTTCATGGACCGAGATGGTGGCGTTGCTGCTGCCGACCTGCGAGATGTCCATCTGGTACTCGTACCGGTCGGGCCGGTACAGGCCGTGCAGCCACTGGACCGGGCGGTCGGCACGGTCGTAGACCACGCGGCGCACCGCCAGCAGCGCGGCGCCCACCGGCACCGCCAGCCGCCCAGCGACCGCAGCGTCAGCCTGCCGTGCCGACAGGGTCTGCTGCGCGCGGCCGAGTTCGACGCCGAATTCCTCGAGCAGACGCAGGATCGGCTTTTTCGCCAGGTCGTTGCGGCCGAAATGGCGTGCCAAGTCCTCTGGCACATAGGTCGTGATGTGCGACAGCGGGCCGTCTGGCAGGCTGCGCAGCCGCACGCCTTTACGAACCTTGGCGCCTGGCGCGATCTGCAGCGCGTCGGCGACGCTTTGCGACGCGCTGATGCTGCGCCACTCCAGCACCCTGACCGAGGTGCGCAGGCTGGCGCTGACGATATTCTCGAGCAGCCCGCTCAGCCTGGTCGGACGCGGACGCGCTGTGCGGGCCATCGGCCCGCACGACCCGGCGACCGCGCCTTGGGCGGGCCGGGTCCCGCGGCCGGCTTGGCGGATGATCAGGCCTTCCAGAGAAAGTTGTTCGAGCGCGCGACGTACCGTCACACGGCCGGCGCCGAACTGCCGGCTCAGCGCGAGCTCGGACGGCAGGCCGGCTGCAAACGACCCCTCCTGCAACTGCTCGCGCAGCACCAGATAGACCTGGTGGTACTTGGGAAGCGGGAGCGAGGCAGCCATGCAAAGAGCGGTCAGTGCAGCGCTGCGCCGCGCAGGTCGACGCTGTGGAGCTGAAAAATCTGCTTCATCGGCGCGTCGTGCATCACGTGGTACAGGACAAAGCGGTAGGCATCGTTGGCGTCGAGCTCGCTCGGTGTGAAAGCAAAAGCCAGGTTGCCTGCGGTGCACAGTCGCCCCGCATAGGCATGGTGCAGCAGGTTTTGCTTAAAAACCCCGGCCACCGTTCGCGCGAGTGCGGCGCTGGGGGCAATGCACTCGATCACCAGGCCGGCCTCGTGGGCGCTGTGCTGCTGCGCGGGCAGGGTGCGCACGGCGCCCTGTCCATAGATATGCGGGTGCAGCGACCAGTCGCCGGGCAGCAGTTGGCGTACCCGCTGCTGCACCGCGTCGATTACTTGCGGCAACTGCGCCAGCAGCACCGGATCGGCCACGCCGGCGATCAGCACGCAGCGCGCACCTAGCAGCGCCGCGCCTTCAATCTTGAGCGTCGGTATCGGCCGGGCGCGGAACTGTGCGCCGCTGACGCGGGTGCGGTGCGCGTCGAGTGCGTGGTAGCGCGCGCCGCGCAGCAGCAGCGTTCCGGTGGGCTCTTCGACCTCGAAGGGGTCGGCCTGTTCGTACAGCGCGTGCGCTGCCACCGAAGCCGGCGTGGCGTGCGCATCCGGGTTCATGCTCTCGAGCGTGAAGCCGTCCATGTCGAGCTCGGCCAGCATCGCGTCGCGTCCGCCCGGGCTGCAGCACAGCGAGCTGCATTCGATGATCTTGGCCATCTGCAGGCACAGCGCCACCGGGTAGCCGAGCATCTCGGGCAGCGCTGCAAAAATGGCGGTGTCGCAGCAGCGCCCGGCGATCAGCACGTCGGGTCCGTTGTGCAGTGCGCGCGTGAGCGTTTCGGTTCCGCACTGCCCGACGATGTGGCTGCACGCGAGCACCTCGTCCACGCTAGGCTCGGCCATCGCGCCGATCGGCCGCAGCCGGCCAGTGTGCAACGCCTCTAGCACCTGCGCGGGTCGTAGGTCGCTGCGGATGGTGCCCAGCCGGAAGTCCAGACCGCGCTCCTGCGCGATGGCGCGCACCATGGCGACGGTGGCGTCGAGTTGCGGCCGCGCGCCTGCGGTTCCGGCGCTGCCGATCACCAGCGGAACATCGAGCGTGCGCGCTGCGCACAGAACCAGTTCCAGGTCGCGCGCCACCATCGCAGCGGGTGCTGCCATGGCACCGGAGCCGAGGTAGTAGGGTCCGGGGTCTATCGACCCCATATCGCAGCCGATGAAGTGGGGCTTGCGCTGCAGTCCGCGCTCGAAGGCGTCCAGGGCGATGCCGTAGCCGAGCTGGCCCGACGCCGACAGCACGCGCAGCGGCCCCTGAGCCGGCCGGTGGCTTTGCAGCAGTCGCGTGGTGGCGTTCACAGCAACAGCTCCAGCAACGGCGCGTGCTGCTGCGCGCCGTAGACGTCGCCGTCGCCGGGGCTTCCGGCGCAGATCCACCGGGGCATGGAAAACTTCATGGCACCCAGCTCGGGCAACAGGTGCCGCTGCACCTGCGCTGGCGCCAGCTGGTACAGCAAGGCAACCGCCTCGCACGACAGTGCCGGGCTGGCGGCGGCGCGCGCATAGCCCTGTGCATCCTTGAAAAACAGGTCGATCGTGAGTTGGGTCGGGCCCGCGTTCTTGCTGCGCACGGTGTGCGCCAGCGCGCGCAGACGGTGGTCGGGCTGGTTGGACATCGGGTGGCGCCTTAGCGCGCGGTGAATCCGCCGTCGGCGCATACCACCTGCCCGGTGATGAACGACGCGCGGCGCGACAGCAGGAAACTGACCAGATCGCCGATCTCCTCGGGCTGCCCCAGCCGCCCCATCGGGATAGTTTTTTGCATAGACGCCAGCGCCTGCGGGTCCTGCATCACCGCGGCGAGCATCGCAGTCTGCACCGGCCCTGGGCCTACCGCATTGACACGCACACCTTGATCGGCCCATTCCAGTGCCAGCGAGCGAACCATTCCGTTGAGCCCGGCTTTGGACGCGGCATAGGCCGCGCCGCGCGCGTGGCCCACCAGCCCGATCTGGCTGGTGATCACCACCACGGCGGCGTCGCTTTGGTGGTTGGCGCGCATGTGTGCGATCGCGGCGCGCGCCAGGATGAAGGTCGAACTGAGGTTGAGCGCCAGCGTCTGGCGCCACTCGTCGAGGGTGGTGTCGTCGGAAGCTTTTTTAAAGAAGATGCCGGCGCAGCAGGCCAGCGCGTCCAGGCCGCCAAGCGCCTGCGCCGCAAGCGCGGGCAGCGCCGCGCAGCCTTCGTCGTCCAGCAGGTCCTGCTGCAGCACCACCGCGCCGGGCAGTTGCTCGCGCACCACCGCATGCTGCACGGCGTCCTGCACGACTGCCGCGATGCGTGCTCCCTGGCGCTGCAGCACGCGTGCGGTCGCCAGCCCGATTCCCGAGCCGGCCCCGGTCACCAGCGCGCGCCGGCCTTGCAGTTCGGGCATAAGCTCGCCTGCCATGGTCACAGTCCCAGGTAGTTGCGGCGCAATTCGGGGTCGCGCGCGAGAACGTCGGCAGGACCTTGCATCGCCACCCTGCCGTTCTCGATGATCGTCGCGCTGTGGGCGATCGCCAGCGATTGCAATGCGTTTTGCTCCATCAGCAGAATCGACTGGCCGGCTTGGTTGATGCGCCGGATCAACGCGAACATGTCGTCGACCAGCATCGGCGACAGTCCCAGCGAAGGCTCGTCCATGATCAGCAGTTCAGGCTCCGACATAAGCCCGCGCCCGATCGCCAGCATCTGCTGCTCGCCGCCCGACAGGGTGCCGGCCGACTGCGCGAAGCGCTCCTTGAGTCGGGGGAAAATGTCCACCACCTTAGCCAGGTTCTGTGCACGGCGCGCCTTGCCCCGCACCAGGCTGCCGAGTTCCAGGTTTTCGAGTACGTTGAGGTTCGGAAAGACCCGGCGTCCCTCCGGCACATGGATCACGCCGCGCTTGACGATCTCGGTCGAACTCAGGCCGATCAGTTCTTCGCCGCAGAATTTGATCGAACCGGAGAACGGTCGGATCAGCGCCGAGATGGTGTTGTTGAGCGTGGACTTTCCCACGCCGTTGCTTCCCAACACGGCGACCACCTCGCCCTGTCCGACGTCAAGGTCGATGCCGCGCAGGATCTCGACGCTGCCGTAGCCGGCGTGCAGGCGGCGGATTTCAAGCATGCTGCGCTCCCGCTTCGCGCGCCTGCCCGGCGGCGCCGCGGCCCAGGTAGGCTTCGATCACGGCCGGGTTTGATACCACCTGCTGGGGGTCCCCCTCGGCGATGATTTTTCCGTAGGACAGCACATAGATATGGTCCGACAGGCTCATCACCGCGTGCATCACATGCTCGATCAGCAGCACCGTGACGCCGCTGTCGCGGATCGCGCGGATGATGGCGATGATCTCCAGGATCTCCGACGGGTTGAGCCCTGCCATCACCTCGTCGAGCAGCAGCAGTCGCGGCGACGTGGCCAGCGCGCGCGCAAGCTCGAGCCGCTTGCGTCCGGCCACCGTCAGGTCGGCCGAGGGTTGCTCCAGCATGCGTTCCATGCCGACCTGCCGCGCGATCGCCCGCGCGTGCTCCCATGCCGCCTCGCGCTGTGCGAAGCGCTGGTAGGCGCCAACCGCGATGTTCTCGTGGACCGTGAGCTTGGCAAAGGGCTGCGTGATCTGGAAGGTCCGCACCATGCCGCGGCGCGCTATCTGGTGCGCCGGCAGACCGGTAATGTTTTCTCCCAACAGCTCAACGCTGCCCCCGTCGACCGGCAGGAAGCCGGCAATCGCCGCGAACAGGGTGGTTTTTCCCGCGCCATTGGGGCCAATGAGTGCAACGATGCGGCCCGCATCGACCTGCAGGCTCGCGTTGTCGACCGCACGCAGACCGCCGAAAATCTTGCTCAATCCGGAGATGCGCAGCATCAGCGGGTCTCCTTGCGTGGCTGCGGTCGGCGCTTGAACAGGTCGATCAGGCCGTTGGGCAGGTACGCGATGATCAGCACCAGCAAAGCGCCATAAAGCACCAGTGAAAGCCCCGGGACCTGGGTGATGGCGCGCGTTCCTTCGCTGGCCAATGCCAGCAGAACGGCGCCGATCAGCGGTCCGTAGACGGTGCCCGCGCCACCGATGATGCTCACCAGAAGCATCTCGACCGACTTGTCGACACCGAACACGATGGTCGGGTCGATGTACAGGAAATACTGCGCGAAGAAGCAGCCGCCTACGCCGCACAGTGCGCCCGACAGCAGCATCACCCGCACCTTCTCGGCGAATACGTTGATGCCCAATGCCATCGCCGACTCCTCGTTCTCGCGTATGGCCGCCAGCCGCGCGCCAAAGCGCGAGCGTCGCAGCCATTCCGCCAGCGCCACCGACAGCAGCGTCAGCAACAGGATCAGGTAGTAAAAGCCGCTGCGCTCGGCAAACTGGAAGTTGGCGGCGCCGGCCTTCATCGGTATGAGCATGCCAAGGCCGCCGCCGGTGAGGTCTGTCGAGTTGGCGATGATCCGCAGTACCTCGGCAAACGCCAGGGTGATCAGCGCAAAGTAGGAGCCCCGCAGTCCGGCGCGAAAGGACAGGACCGCGATCACCCCGCCCACCAGCGCACCTGCCAGCGCCGCCGCCGGCAGTCCGGCCCAGGGCGACATGCCAAAGCGCAGTTGCAAGATGGTCGACGCATAGGCGCCGGCGCCAAAGAACGCGACATGGCCAAAGGACAGCTGTCCGGCGAAGCCGCCCGCCATGTTCCATGACTGGCCGATGAAGGCGTAAAACAGAGCCAGCACGCCGAAGTTCACCGCAAAGTTCGATGGAAAAACGAAGGGAAACGCCAGCGCTGCAGCGAGCACCGCCAAGTGCAGTTTCCAGGGTACGGGTTGCAATTGCGAGTTCATCGCCGCGCTCCGAACAGGCCCGAGGGGCGCAGCAGCAGGATCAGGATGAAGATCAGCGAGATGCCTATTTGCCCCAGACTCTCGCCCAGAAACAGGCCGCCGAAGGACTCGGTCAGGCCGACGATCATGCCTCCGACCACCGCGCCCAGAAAGCTGCCCATTCCGCCGAGCACCACGACGGTGAAGGCAACCAGCACGAAAACGTGGCCGATGGTGGGTGACACATAAAAGATCGGCATCAGCAGGCAGGCTGCAGCGCCCAGCGTCGCCAGCCCGATGCCGTAGGAGATCGCGAATATGCGGTCGACGTCGATGCCCACCAGCCGTGCGCCGACGCGCTCCTTGGCCACCGCCCGGATGGCGCGGCCGGTGTCGGTACGCTGTATGAACAGCGCCAACGCCGCGCACAGCAGCATCGCGACGGCAAACGAGATCAGCTTGGGCAGCGGAACCAGCGTGGGCCCGAGTTCGATCATCGTGTCAGAGTAGGAAACCGAGATGGTTCGTGAGTCGCCTTTGAACAGCATCAGCGCGATGTTTTCGATCAGGATCGACAGGCCCAGCGTGATCAGCAGGATGTTTTCGTCGCGTCCGCTGGACAGTCGGCCGATCACGCCCTTGTAGATCGCATAGCCCAGGCCGTACATGGCCGGCACCATCACCAGCATCGACAGGTAGGGGTCGATCCCAAATTTGGTGAGCAGGTAGAACACGCCGAACATCGCGAGCATCAGCATGCTGCCATGCGCGAAGTTGATGATGTGCAAAACGCCGTAAATCAGCGTCAGGCCGCTGGCGACAAGCGTGTACATGCCGCCGAGCAGCAGTCCGTTGATGGCCGCCGCCGCGAGGATGGTTGGATCCAAAGCGAATTCCCGGTTGAGGCCCGCACGCTACGGCGTGCGGGCTGTTGGAGGCTAGCCGAAGTTCAGCTGAACTTCGGGCGCGGGAACACCGGCTTAACGGCGGCAAATTCGTTGGGCCAGACCACATCGATATCGGTGCGCGATGCCTGCAGCAGCGCTGCGCGGCCGCCCTGGTTCTGGCCATTCACGAACTTGGTGGGTCCGTAGGGCATGAAGTGGTCGGCCCAGGTGCTGACCTCAAGCGCGGCGATTACCTTTTCTTTGTCGGCGCTCTTGGCGTTTTCGAGCGCGTCGGCGAACAGCTTGACCGAGTTGTACGTGCAGTAGACCTCGAAGGTGAACAGGTTGTCCTTGGCCTCGACGCGCTTGCGCATGTCGAGGGCCTTCGGGTTCTTGGGGTTGTACCAGTGGTTGAAGTCCATCATGTACTGGGCGACTTCGGGCTGTTCCTTGACCAGCTTGTAGTTGAAGCCACCGCCGAGCACGCTGAACATTCCGGCCAGATCGACCTTCTGCTGGTAGATGGTGCGGGCAATCAGCACATACTCGTTCTGGTAGTTGCTCATGATGACGATGTCGGGCTTGATCGCCTTGATGCGCAGTACCAGGTTGGTGAAGTCGCGCGTCGGGGTCGCGTGCTTGAGAACCTCTTTCACCTCAAGGCCGATTCCCGACAGCTTGGCCGATAGCAGCTTCGCGGTGCTGGTGCCGAACTCCGAGTCCTCGTGCACGATCACGGCGGTCTTGGCAAGGCCACCGGCGGTTTTGTTGACCTCTGCCAAACCTGCGAAGGCGTCGTCGACGCACTTGCCGTTGCCCGGCGCTAGCCGAAAGACATTCTTCAGCCCGCGGCTGACCAGCGCGTCGGACACGCCGACGTCTATCAGGAACGGCGTGTTGTACTTGGCGGCGGCCTGCGTCGCCGGCAGCGCGATGCCGCTGGCAAAACAGCCGACATAGGCCGCCACGCCTTCTTGCTGCATGCGCTCGACTTCGCTCACGCCAACCTCCGGGCGCGATTGGGAGTCGCCCAGCAGCGCCTCGAGCTTGGCGCCGCCCATGGACTTGATTCCGCCGGACGCATTGATTTCGTCGATGGCGAGCATGCCGCCCAGACGCGACTGGCCGCCGCTGTAGGCCAGTGCGCCGCTGACCGGGTGCAACAGGCCGACCTTGATCGACTTGGCTTGCGCCAGCGAAAGGCCCGGAACCCCGAGCACCGCGCCGGCAGCGCCGGCTTTCAGGATGGAACGACGTGTGATCCGGGAATGCGAAGTCATGGTGTGTCCTTGAAGTGGTGCCCAACGGGTGATCGCCGGTGTTGCGAAGTTTATTGTTCCATTTCTAGAACAATTGGCCTAGACTATGCCCGAGACCTCCTGATTCGTCAACACCCGAAAAAGCCCCGCCGTGGGCCTTGTGCCCGGATGGACCACCACCTTTACGACTACAGCGCGCTACCGTCGCGCACCCGTTTTCAATGGGCCGACGGCCGGGGCCTTGCCGCCTATGCGCTGCTATTCCTGGAGCACTGGGAACTGACGCCGCCGGCCGACGCGCTGCGCGACCCGCGCATGGTCGGCGAGTACGGCAGTTTCGCGCCCGACTACCGCAGCTGGTCGCAGCGCGAATACGGGCTGCGGGTGGGCATATTCCGCGCGATCGACGCACTGCGCGAGGTGGGGCTGCGGCCGGTGGTTGCGGCCAACGCGATGGCTTTGCGGCGCCTTCCGGCGCTGGTGCAGCTGTTCAATGACTGGGGCTGCGAATGGGTTGCGCATGGCGACTACGCCACCCGGATGATGCACGCGAACATGGACCTGCCGACGCAGCGCGCCACCATCAACGGGTCGATTGAGGCGGTGCTGCAGGCGACGGGCCAGCGTCCGCAGGGCTGGCTGAGCCAGGACTGGGGCACCACGCCCGACACACCGGCGTTGCTGGCGGCGGCGGGGATAGGCTACACGCTGGACTGGTGCAACGACGACCAGCCGTACTGGATGCACACCGAGCCGCCGCTGCTGTCGATCCCGTTGTCGAGCGAATGGGACGATGTGCAGTGCCAGTGGCTGCGCAACCTGGAACCGCGCGCCCACACCGAACTCGCCGTAGCGGCTTTCGAGCGGATGCGCCAGGAATGCGCGCAGCAACAGCGCGCGGCCGTGTTTGCGCTGCCCATCCACCCTTGGCTCAGCGCCATGCCCAGCCGCATTGGCGCGCTGCGCACGCTGCTGGCCCGGTTACGCGCGCACAGCGATGTGCTGTGGACCACGCCGGGCGCCCTACTTGCATCGACACCCCGGAGCCAAAATTCATGCCCGCCAACGACGACCCTTGTACCGATCGCCCCGACGACTACCTCGATACCCTGAGCCGCTTTGCGGCCGGGGTTGAATTCGCAGCGCTGGCGCCGCCCGCGCGCGAGCAGACGCTGTGGATACTGGCCGACACCATCGCCGCCATCGCGGCCGGTTCGGCCGAACCCGAACTGCGTGCGCTGGCGGCCATGCAGGGCGAGGGCGGCGCTGCCACCTTGATAGGCCTGGGGCGCGGCGCCGGTGCGGACGCGGCAGCGCTTGTCAACGGCTGCGCCGGAACCTTTCTGGAGATGGACGAGGGCAACCGCTTTTCGCGCGGCCATCCGGCGGTGCACGTGATACCGGCCGCGCTGGCACTGTGCGAACAGCGCCAGGCGCCGGCGGCCTTGTTTCTGTCGGCCCTGGTCACTGGCTACGAGGTGGGTTCGCGGCTGGGCGCTGCCAGCAGGCTGCGTGCCGCGATGCATCCCCACGGAACCTGGGGCACTATCGGTGCCGCTGCGGCCTGTGCGCGCATCGCCGGTTTGCAGCCCCACGCGATGCGCGAGTGCATCAACATCGGCGCTTCGCTGAGTACTGCCACATCCAAGCAGACCATGCTCGAAGGCGGACTGGTGCGCAACGTCTATGCCGGCCTGAGCAATCGATCGGGATTGCTCGCGCTGCAGTTGGCGGACAGCGGCTTCACCGGCGAACGCGACGGCCCCGCGTCCTTGTTTGGAAAAATCGTGTCTGAGCATTTCGACACCGCCGAGGTGCTGCGCGGGCTTGGCCAGACCTGGCACCTGATGCAAAACTATTTCAAGCTGCACTCCTGCTGCCGTTTCAACCACGGAACGCTGGACGCCATCGACGCCATCGCTGCGCTGACGGCTTTGCCGCGGCCGGAGCAGATCGCGCATATCGCGGTCAGCAGCTACGCGATGGCGGCCGAGTTGTCCGATCCGGCACCGCGCAATACCCTGGCGGCGAAGTTCTCGCTGCCCTTCGCGGTCGCGACGCGGCTGGTCAACGGCAGCAGCGCGATGGCGAGCTTTAGCTGGGACGCCGTGCGCGACCCGGCGGTGCTGGCGCTCGCGCAAAAGGTTCGCGTACAAGAAGATCCGGCGATGACGGCGCGCCTTCCGCTGGAACGCCCGGCCAGGGTCGTCATCACGCTGCGCGACGGTGGCACGCTGGTGGGCGAGGCCGGCGTGAACCGCGGCGACGATGCGTCGCCCTACACCCGTGACGAACTGCGCGGCAAGTTCATGAACCTCACCGGACGCGTCTGGAGCGCAGCACACGCCGAGCAGCTGCTTGGGGCAACGCTGGCGCTTGGCGATCCGGGCGCTAGCCTGGCGCAGTGGAGCGCGCTGCTGCGCCGCCTGCCGTTGACCTGACCGGTTGGGTGTCTGCGGGTTCAGGCGCCCGGCCGCACCCGAACCTGGTGGCGTAGCAGCACCTCCGATCCGCTTGCCGACGACGCGATGGCCGCGTCGCAGACTTCCAGGTTGGCCAGGCCCCAGCGTGCGTCGTGCAGCGCCGGCGCCTTGCGGCTGATGGCGTCGTACAGTTCGGCCAGAACCAGGTCGCGCGGGCTGCGGTCGGTGGCTAAGGGGATATCGCGCTGACCCTCGTCGGTATAGACCGTCAGCCCCTGCGGCGACTGGCGGATGTCGCCGCGCTCGCAGCTCACCACCGTCAGGCCGAAAAATGGCGGGTGCGGCGACGGCCCCCAGTTGGCGTTGCGGGCGCGCTCTTGCTTGGCACGCAGCTCCTCTTGCGCCGACATGCGCGGACCGTCGGCGCCGGGGCGGGGCCCGGTGCGCGGGGGCTGGCTGAAACCGCTTTCACCGATGTTGAAGCACAGCGCGGCGCTGTCGAAGCCCCCATAGCCGTTGTAAATCGCCGTCGCCGCCGCGCCGTCTTCGAAGTCCAGAAATACCATGTGCGCGCCGATGCCCCGCCGCTCGGTACGCCAGTCGAAGGTCTTGGCGCGGACGCTGCGCACCATGCCGCCGCACAGCAGCCGCAGTATGTCGAACTGGTGTGATCCCTGGCGGTAGGTGACGCCCCCGCCCAGTCGGACGTCGAGCTCGTCGACCCTGCGCGGGCGGTGCATCCAGTCGCTGTAGCACCAGGTGTTGACCATCCGCACCCGCCCCAGCGTGCCGCCAACGATCAGATCGCGCATGGCTTTGACCGGCAGGTCATAGCCGTGCGAGTGGCCGACCAGGCAGACCAGGCCGGCTTCCTCTGCGGCGACTGCCATTGCCATGGCGCGCTGGAGGTTTTCGGCCATCGGTTTTTCGACCAGCACATGCTTCTTGGCGGCCACCGCCAGCAGCACATGTTCCAGATGCAGTTCGGTCGGCGTCGCGATGTAGACCGCGTCGAGGTCGCGGTGGTCCAACATGCTGGCCAGCGACGGGTAGACGGCCGCGCCGAGCGCGCCGCCGATTTCCTGGCGCAGGCTGTGCGAGGCGTCCGCAATCGCCACCAGTTCGCATCCCGGGTGCGCAGCGATGGCGGGCAACATCGAGCGCCCCGCGGTGCCGAAACCGGCGATGCCCAGGCGCAGGCGGCTGGCCGTCGTCGGGGCGGGGTTGCCAGGGTTTTCCAGCGCTTTCATCGGGCCTTTTTGATCACGACATCGTCGTACAGCTGGCGCCCGCGTTCGTCGCCGATCTCGCCCAGCAGTGACGCAAACCAGACAGGGTCGTTGGCCTCGACCGCTAGGCGCCCCTTCCACTTGGGGTCGAGCAGGTCCTGGTAGGTTTTCGGCAGTTCGTCTTTTCTGACCCGCTTGGTGTTGTAGGCGGCGGTGAATACGTCAAGATTGAAGGCGGTCCACTGTCGGTGCGCCGGCAGCGCCGCCGGCATCAGATCCTGCTGCGCCGGCGACCACAGCGCCTGCAACAGCTTCTCGCGCCGGTTGGCTTCGATGTCCAGCACCACCTGGACGATCGGGTGCGCGAAATAGACCGATGGCTCGCCCTCCCTGCGCGCGCCGTCGATCAGGCGCGCAAGGGGGTCGGCGCCCTGGTAGCTCGCCACCTCCTGCACGCTGCGGCTGTCCCTGCCGGCCTCTGCCGCCAGACCGTGTGCGCTGGCGGTGCATAGCAGTAGGGCGGCGGTGAATCTGCGCATCAGGCTTTTCATGGTCGTCTCCACAGGGTGGTCGATGCTAGCGCACGCCCTTTTCCGACAGAATAAGCAGCGTTCCGACGACGCCCAGTGAGGCCGCCAGTAAGGCGGCACGGCTGATGTTTTCCCTGCCACGCAGAACCACAAAGGTCAGCCGCATGGAAAGCGAGCCAATCACCCATGCGCAAGGCCTCGGGCGGGT
>Ga0114970_10001064_pt1 | contig 20626 bp, 11 predicted proteins | sample M_140205_XF_Meta_FD_87030 | JGI IMG/M metagenome (GOLD analysis project Ga0114970, IMG submission 87030) | Freshwater microbial communities from Lake Montjoie, Canada to study carbon cycling - M_140205_XF_MetaG | ecosystem: Environmental > Aquatic > Freshwater > Lake | place: Lake Montjoie... | reverse complement strand
TTCCTGCTCTGTATCGCCCTGCGTTTTAATAATTTTTATTTCGGAAGCAATGCCTCTACTCTCGAGCTCATCTTTGATAAAATTTGCTTGCCAAAGCGCAAGATCACTGCCTCTACTTCCTATAATAAGTTTTTCCATTTTTATAAATTATTCGGTTAAAAGGAATAGATGAAACTATTTTTCGGCACCGATAAGGATATCTTTTGCCAATACCATGGGAACGCTGATATATTTTTTTTCCATGTATGTTAAAATTTTATCTAGCACTTCCCGAGAAGATTCATCTAGGGTGCTCAGATCCCGTGCAAAAACACTGTTGACAGCTGTTTCCCTAATTTCACGAATTTTTTTAGGCACCTCACTCATGGCCAGTTCAACTTGTCGGATGCGATGTGTTTGAAAGAAATTCTGCAGATTTCGTTCGATAATATTTTCTGCAGCCTCGAGTTCTTTCTTTCTTTCCTCCAAATTTTCAGCGGCAATCACTTTTAAATCTTCGATACGAATGAGCTCCATGTCAAAATCTTTTTCCAGACCCGCTTCAACATCATTGGGAATGGCAAGGTCTACCAAGATTTTTTTCTGTTTTTTACCCGCAGTAAGCTTGGCATAAATCTCTTTGGTAATAATGGGCTCGGCAGATCCAGTACAAGATAAAATAACATCAAAATGTTCTTGATAAGATGCCAAATCAGAAAGCGGATAGGCTTTTGCTTTTAAATCTTTTGCAAGGAGCTGGGCATTTTCGAATGTGCGATTAAAAACCGAAAAATTTCGATAGCCATGTTTGAATAAATATTTTGACATCAAGGCATTGGTTTGCCCTGCGCCAATGATGAGAAAATGCGCATCTAGAGGCACATTCATTTTTTTCAGGGTGCGATAGGCTAGGGAAACAACAGAAACAGGTTTTTCAGAGATCAGGGTATCGGTAAAAACTTCTTTAGCAGTACGAATGGTATTGTTGATGACAATTCGCAAAAAGTCGCCGGTAAGTCCTATTTTTTGGGCATTTTCATATGATTTACGAATTTGTGCGGCAATTTCTCTTTCACCCACCACCAATGAATCCAGGGAAGAGGCTACCTTCAGCAGGTGCTGCATGGCAAATTTACCATCGAAAGCCAGCGCCTGGCTTTGTGCCCAGGCAATTTTCTCATTATCCCAAGCATGATAAAAGGCGCGCAGAAAACGGTCTATGTATTCCTGATTCAGATTTTCATTGCTGACGAAAACAAATTCAACGCGGTTACAAGTGGCGATAAAAAAGATTTCTTCCAATTGCATATGGGCCTTCAATGCCTGTATTCTCAGGGGTTGATCTTGCTCTTCCACAAAAAAAGTGGCCAAGTTTTCCAAACCGGTTCCGGAATGATTGAAAGCAATAATTTTTAATCTATTCACAAGTATTCAATATATGCCACAAAATTCGGTATCAGCAAGATTCCAATTGTCATCAAATTGTAAAAACAAACTTTTTTTATAAAAAATCCCAACAAAACAATACCACTAAAGGACTATAAAATGAATAAAAAACATTGTTACATGAAGAAAGTGCAGACAAACACTTGGCAAACCAAACACCAAGGTCAAAAGCAGGAAAAAAGACAAAAAATGGAATATCAGACCTCAATAATCCTAAGATAAATTACTTTTTGAAAAAAATTTCAGATAAAAAGCATGTAGGAGAAAAGAATACTATCGAGCATAAAATAGCATAATCCATTGCCGAACAAGCAAATAAACGATTTTATTGATTTTTATCATTTCTATTTGAAAATCTTATTTTCTTTCGTACATTTGCACTGAAATTTACAAAGAAAAAGCGAAGGGGGACTTAAAGTCCCCTTTTTATTTGCCAAAAATGCTGATAACAGAAACATACATACAAGAAGTTATACAAGAAAAGCTTCAGGAGTTAGATGCTTTTCTCGTAGAGGTAAGTATCCAATCCGGAAGGATTTCGGTATTGATAGACCGCGACCAAGGAATAACGATCCGAGAGTGCGTGCGATTGAGCCGATTTCTAGAGGCCTTGTTAGAAGAACATGGCGCACTTGAAACGCATGATTTTGAAGTTTCTTCCCCAGGCCTAGAAAGTCCATTGAAGGTATATAGGCAATATGTAAAAAGCCTAGGAAGAACACTACAAGTGACAACGCTCTCAGGAGCAGAAAAAACAGGAATCTTGCTAGAGGTTTCAGAAAATGAAATTCAAATAGAGGAAATCATCACCAGCAAGGAAAACAAGAAAAAAAAGACAGTCAAAATACAAACACAAATCCCCTTCAACGAAATAAAGGAATCTAAAATAGTAATTTCATTTAAATAATTTATAAACTAAAAACAGAATGGAACACGCAGAATTAATAGAATCGTTCTCAGAGTTCAAAGACTTTAAAAACATTGATCGCCCAACGATGATGAATATTCTCGAAGATGTATTTAGAAGCATGCTGAAGAAGAAACATGGTTCGGCAGATAATTTCGACATCATCATAAATATTGACAAGGGAGACTTAGAGGTTTGGAGAACCCGAATCATTGTTGAGGATGGCAGTGTTGAAGACCCAAATACGCAGATTGAGTATTCAGAAGCCATCAAAATAGAACCGGATTTTGAAATTGGGGAAGAAGTTTCGGAAGAAGTAAAGCTACTTGATTTCGGTCGCAGATCTGTACTTGCTGCTCGTCAAAATTTAGTTGCTAAAATCCTAGAGCTTGAAAAAGATGGTGTATTCAAAAAATACAAAGATCGCGTAGGAGAGATTGTAACCGGAGAAGTATATCAGGTTTGGAAAAAGGAAACTTTGGTCATGGATGATGAGGGCAATGAGTTGATCTTGCCTAAAAACGAGCAAATCCCATCGGACTTCTTCAAAAAGGGTGATGCTGTTCGCGCAGTTATTCAGCGGGTTGAAATGATAAATGCCAATCCCAAAATTATACTTTCAAGAACCTCACCACTCTTCCTTAAAAAATTATTTGAGCTAGAAGTTCCAGAGGTTTTCGATGGACTGATCACCATTAAAAATATTGTTCGCGAGCCAGGAGAAAGAGCCAAAGTAGCGGTTGAGTCGTATGATGACAGAATTGACCCGGTAGGAGCTTGTGTAGGAATGAAAGGAAGTCGTATTCATGGCATCGTTAGAGAATTGCACAATGAAAACATTGATGTAATTAACTACACCAATAATACTTCACTATACATCACAAGAGCCTTAAGCCCTGCTAAAATTTCTTCTGTAAAATTGGATGAAACCACACACAGAGCCTCTGTGTTTCTGAAACCCGATCAAGTATCCTTGGCAATTGGAAAAGGAGGATATAACATCAGACTCGCCGGAAAATTAACCGGATATGAAATTGATGTGTATAGAGATACGGATGAGGATATGGAAGATGTGGATCTTGAAGAATTTATCGATGAGATTGACGGATGGATACTTGATGAATTAAAGGCGATTGGCTGTGATACAGCAAAGAGCGTTCTTGATATCGGAGTTGAAGATTTGGTAAAAAGAACAGATTTAGAGGAAGAAACCATCAAAGAAGTGATCAGAATTCTAAAATCAGAGTTTGAATAAGCATTTCCTGAAAGAATGTGTCAAAATGACACAAAAAGCATTAGGGAAAAATAAATAAATACAAATAAATGCCAGAAGCAGAAAAAACAATCAGGCTGAGCAAAGTAACCAAGGAATTAAACATTGGCGTAAATACCATTGTTGACTTTCTCAATACCAAGGGCCAAAAGATTGATATCAATCCGAACACAAAAATATCGGACGAGGTTTATCGCATCCTTTTAAAAGAGTTTCAGGCAGATAAGGGAGCGAAAGAAGAATCTCAAAGCATAACCATTGGCAAGCTTAAAAAGGCTGATGCCATGGTACTTGATGCTGAAGAAACCTCAGAACCTGTAATCAGGGAAAAAGAATCCAAGGAAGTATTGATAAAAAACATCAATGCGTCTCCCTATGAGGGAGAAATCAAGGCAAAAAAACAGGAAGAAAAGGCAGTAGAAAAAGCACCTGAAAAAACGGAGGAAAAGCCGGCAGAAAAAATAGAGACGCCAGCAGTAGAGGCACCCAAAGAAAAAAGTCCAGAACCGGAGGTTATCAAAGCCAAGGCGGAAAAAGGTGTGGGCATTAAGGTTATTGACAAAATTGATTTGGACATTTTTAAGCCCAAACCAAAAGGTGCCAAGAAAAATATTGAAGAAAAAAAGGAAGAAGAAATTGTTTCTCCTAAAGAAGAAGCGGTTGTAGTCATTCCGGAGGTTATTGCACAGGCACCCATCATTGAGGCGCCCATAGAAATCACCCCAGAGGTGCCAGTTAAAGAGGAGCCTGTTAAGGATGACTTATATAGAACTAGCTTTCAAAAGCTTACCGGGCCAACAATTCTTGGCAAAATAGTATTAGAACCACCGGTAGCGCGCAGGCCTGTTGCCTCATCCTCAACTTATGAGCTTGACAAGCAAGGGAAGCGCAAAAAGCGTAAACGAACAGATAAAAAAGTTGCATCGCCAGGCCCAACGCCAAGCGTTCAGCCCAAAGATGCGTCTGGATTTAAAAAAGATACACCGTTTAACAATAGGCCTAAACCCGTTGGAGGGCAAAAAAAGCCACTTCCTTCTAAGGTAGAGCCTACTGAAAAAGAAATTCAGGATCAGATTAAAGCCACGCTGGCTCGTTTGAGCAGTTCAGGCAGCAAATCAAAATCCTCAAAATACAGAAAGCAGAAACGCGAATCTGCTCAGCAAGCGGAAGAACTTGCAGAGCTTGATGTTCAAAAAATCGTCAAAGCAACGGAATTTGTTTCTGCCAATGAATTGGCGCGAATGATGAATGTACCGGTAACAGATATTATTTCAACTTGTATGAGTGTGGGTATATTTGTTTCTATCAATCAGCGCTTAGATGCAGAAACGATTCAGGTCGTTGCAGAAGAGTTTGGATACAAGGTAGAATTCGTTACCGTTGATGTGCAGGAATCCATTGAAGAGGAAGCTGATTCGGAGGAAGACTTGGTTTCTCGCTCTCCTATTGTTACCGTAATGGGTCACGTAGATCATGGAAAGACGTCACTTTTGGATTATGTGCGTAAAGCGAATGTTATTGCAGGAGAGGCTGGCGGTATTACACAGCATATAGGAGCCTATTCAGTAACCTTAGAAAACGGGAAGCATATTACCTTCCTTGACACACCTGGTCACGAGGCGTTCACCGCGATGCGTGCTAGGGGAGCCAAGGTAACCGATGTGGCCATCATTGTAGTCGCTGCTGATGATAGCGTGATGCCTCAAACCAAAGAGGCCATCAATCATGCCTTAGCGGCGAATGTGCCTATCATCTTTGCGATCAACAAAATGGATAAAGCAGGAGCAAATCCTGAAAAAATAAAGGAACAATTGGCAGGCATGAATATCCTGGTAGAAGATTGGGGTGGTAAATACCAAAGCCAAGAAATTTCTGCCAAAAAAGGGATAAACGTAGAATCTCTGCTTGAAAAAGTATTGCTAGAATCAGATTTATTGGATTTGAAAGCCAATCCACTTCGCAGGGCATCGGGGACGGTCATTGAATCGGCATTGGATAAAGGACGTGGGTACGTAACCACCGTATTGGTTCAAAATGGAACCTTACGCGTTGGAGATGTTATTTTAGCCGGATGCCATAGCGGTAGGGTAAAAGCGATGTTCAACGAAAGAGGAGGCCGAGTTACTGAAGCAGGTCCAGCAACACCGGTACTGTTGTTAGGTATGAGCGGAGCACCACAAGCTGGAGATGTTTTCAATAGTCTAGAAGATGAAAGAGAAGCCCGTGAAATTGCGAATAAAAGAATGCAATTACAAAGGGAACAAGGTATACGTACACAGAAACACATTACCCTTGATGAGATTGGTCGCCGCTTGGCTGTTGGCAACTTCAAGGAGCTGAATATCATTGTAAAAGGTGATGTAGATGGATCAGTAGAAGCATTGGCAGATTCCTTGCTTAAATTGTCTGTTTCTGAAATTCAAATCAATGTTATACACAAGTCGGTAGGTCAGATTTCTGAATCTGATGTATTACTTGCTTCGGCATCGAATGCGATTATTGTGGGCTTCCAGGTAAGGCCTTCTCCAAATGCCCGCAAGCTGGCAGAGGTAGAACAAATTGATATCCGCTTGTATTCTATCATCTACGATGCGATAGATGAAATCAAAGCGGCTATGGAAGGTATGTTGGCCCCCGAAATGGAAGAAAAGATCATGTCGAACGTTGAAGTTCGCGAGGTTTATAAAATACCGAAAGCGGGAACAATTGCAGGCTGTATGGTATTAGATGGTAAAATTCAAAGAGGCAGTAGTGCAAGATTGGTAAGAGAAGGCATTGTTGTATATACCGGAGAGATATCCTCATTGAAACGCTTCAAGGATGATGTGAAAGAAGTAGCTACTGGCTATGAGTGCGGTATTACGCTGCACAACTATAACGACATCAAAGAAGGCGATATTATTGAAGCTTATGAGATGATTCCAATCAAGCGTACGCTTTAAAAGAAAAATCATCATCACATGTAAAAATGGCCGGTAATTCCGGCCATTTTTATTTGCAGAAAAAACGATTTATTCAAAACATTTTTAAAAATAATGGTATTATTGTATCAGCATTTATTCCTAAAACGAATCGAATATGAGAACCTACCATAAAACCATTCTGCTTCTTTTTTTCTTTGCTTTTTTCTATAGTCGGCAAGAAGGTTTTTCACAAGACCGTAGATTAATCCTCCAACAATATCTGGAAACTATTTGTGCGGAAAAAGGTCTTTCAAAATCGGATATTTCGGACTGGAAAATCACCAACACCTATACTGACAAGAATGCGCTAACCTATTCCTATTTGCATCAGTGCATAGGTGGTATTCGCATATTCAATGCTGTAAGCCCGTGTGTGATAAAAAACAATCAAGTCACCTATTATGCAAATCGATTTTATCCCATCAAAGACTATCCTATAGATGCAAATAAAGCTAAAATATCAGAAACAGATGCGTTGCAAGCTGCACTTGAACATCTGCAGCTAAAAACGAAAAAAAACACGCAAATTATAAGCACTTCTGAGAAGGAACATCTGTATATTTTCCATAATGATGAATTGTCAAAAAAAGATATTCGCATTGAATTGGTTTACTTACCGAACAATCGTTCCATGAGATTATGCTATGATGTAAGCATTTCACCATTGCATTCTTCTGATTGGTGGAATATCAGAATCGATGCGCAAAATGGACAATACATTGAAAAAAACAATTGGACTCTACATTGTTCATTTCAAAAAAAACAATCGCAATCTGTAGCCAAGGAAAAAGCGCATACCACATTTTTTCCATCGCCCCCCTCCCCTTTGGGGCTAGCAAATTACAGTGTTTTCCAATTGCCTGTTGAATCACCTGCGTATGGCAATAGAACCCTGATTACAGACCCACAAGAGCCAATGGCCTCACCATATGGGTGGCATGATACCAATGGAGCGCTAGGAGCAGAATATACCATTACGAGAGGAAACAATGTATATGCCTATGAAGACAGATCTGACGCCAATAGTCCTGGATATTCACCCGATGGTGGAGGAAGTCTCAATTTTGATTTCCCGATGGATTTAAGCAAGCAACCCCTGCAAAACCAAGATGCAGTCATTACCAATTTGTTTTATGTAAACAATATGATGCATGATATCTTATATCAGTATGGATTTACGGAAGCGGCAGGTAATTTTCAACAAAACAATTATGGCAAAGGAGGCAGCGACCAAGATCACGTTTATGCAGAAGCACAGGATGGTGGCGGAAAAGACAATGCCAATTTTTCAGCACCATCAGATGGGCAAAGTGGTGTGATGCAGATGTATCTTTGGTCTTCAGCAGGCGCCTATACATCACACTTTACGGTGAATTCTCCTTCCGTCATTGCGGGGAATTATTTTTCTGAAGAGGCAGGATTTGGCCCTTCATTATCCAATCCTTTAACAAGCGACATTGTATTGGTGAATGATGGCGTAGGAATAACTTCCGATGGTTGCACAAGTTTGCAAAATGCCGCTGCGATTACTGGCAAAATTGCATTGATAGATAGAGGCTCCTGCACATTTACGGATAAAGTACTTATGGCACAATCGGCAGGTGCTTTGGCCGTAGTCATCGTTAACAATGTTCCGGGAAATCCTTTTACCATGAGCGGGTCAACCAATCCAAATATTCCAGCCTATATGATTTCGATGAATTTGGGTACCTCGATTAAAAACGAGCTCAATGCAGGCAATAGTGTCAATGTGACACTTGGGGGGTATGTATTCCCGCCAAGTGTTGATTTGGATGGATCCTTAGATAATGGCATTGTGGCGCATGAATATGGGCATGGACTTTCCATCCGTTTGAGTGGAGGAGCAAGCAATTCCAATTGCCTTCAAAATGCAGAGCAAGCAGGCGAAGGATGGAGTGATTGGCTTGCGCTTATGACTACCATGAAAAATGGAGACCAAGGAACAGATGCGAGAGGAATTGGCAATTATGCCATATCACAATTACCTACAGATGGGGGTATACGAAGGTATCCCTATTCAACAGACAAAAATATAAATCCAGGAAATTACGCCACGCTAGCAAGCAGCGGAGAGGTTCATGATATTGGTGAAATATGGTGCAGTGCTTTATGGGACCTTACTTGGAAACTTGTTTCATTAGAAGGATTTGACGCAGATCTTTACCAAGGAAAAGGCGGAAACAACACTGCGCTTTCACTCGTTATTCAGGGTCTCAAACTGCAGCCCTGTGACCCTGGATTTTTAGACTCCAGAGATGCCATCCTGGCAGCTGATAATTTGCTATTTAACGGAAAATACAAATGTCTCATTTGGGAAGCTTTTGCAGGAAGAGGCATGGGTGCAAGTGCAAGCCAAGGAAGTCCCTATTCAACAGGAGATGAAATGGCTGCGTATGATTTACCACCTGCGTGTATTGCGCCGCCATCGGCACCTAAAGCCATGTTTCATGTTGATGCCCTTAGTAAATGTACAAATACATTTCAATTTTATGACCAATCAACAAGCACACAGCTAAACTGGAGTTGGGATTTTGGAGATAGCACCTATTCCAACCTACAGAATCCTTCGCATACCTATCTTCATGCAGGTACTTACCAAGTGGTTCTCAAGGTAAACAATTCACTTGGAACAGATGATGACACCTTACAGATTACCTATGCCCCCATTACGGCACCCATAGTACAAGGCAATACGATGGTTTGCGCAGGAGACTCTACCCTACTTACAGTTGTTCCATCGGCAGGAAATACAGTAGAATGGATGATAAATGGAATTATCATTTCTAAGAATACAAGTATCGTTACACCGCCACTGCAAAGCAACACAAACATCCTTGTTCATGAATTTGAAAATTATGTATTGGGAAAAGTAGGGCCTGCAGATCCAAGTTTTGGAACAGGCGGATTTCACTATTCGGGATTCGAAGGGAAAGAGTATTTCACAACCTTTGTTCCGCTCAAAATAAAGTCTGCATGGCTAAAAGCAAATGGTGACGGCATTCGCACCATCAATCTCTATGATGCCAATGAACAGCTGATACAAGCAAACAGTATATTTATTCCAAATGACTCCGGCAGGATCATGCTGAATATTGATATCCCTCAACCGGGAAATTATTCACTTGGCGTATCTGCCTATTCCAATTTATATCGAAACAATGCATCAGCACAATACCCGTATATGCTATCGAATATTTTAAGCATTACGGGTTCTAATGCCACAGGAGCGCCGCAAGATTTTTATTACTACCTATATGACTGGTTGGTAGAGGAAGACCATTGCATTGGCGACACCACGAAAATTCAAATACAAGTCATAAACAATCCTTTAGCACAATTCAATTATTCTGCCATTGGAAACACCATCTATTTTTCAGACCTATCGACGGGAAACCCCCAAAGTTGGTTATGGCATTTTGGAGATGGAGATTCCTCAACGCTGCAAAATCCTATTCATACGTATCAACAAAACGGATCCTTTATTGTCACATTAAGCACAAGCAATGCCAATTGCCAAGCAGTGACACAGCAAAAAATTGACATCTTAAATGTTGGCATTGATAACAAAAATACAGATGTATTTCCCCAAATATATCCTAGTGTCAGCAGTCAGCAAACCTGTATTTATTTTGGAAAACAGATAACAGAAAAAATTCAATATAGGATACTATCCAATGATGGAAGAACAGTGTATTCATCCGGTACTGAAACACCTGTTGAAAAAATACCGATAGACATCAGCAATTTTTCAAATGGTATTTATTTTGTTCAAATCAAAACAACATCTGCTCTTTATCAATGTAAATTTGCCGTCATGAAATAAAAAATACGTTTTTCAAAAAAACTATTTATCAAGCGGCATTATTTTCCAAAACCGCTGCAATCAAATCAGAAATGTCAATTTGGTTGCTTTCATGCATGATGGAATTTGTTGTAACTACCTTTTGAACGCCACTATGCATTAAATCAGCATATGCATTTTCAGCAAAAATAGCATGAACACCGATACAGACGGCAGGTTTCATTCCATCTTGCTTCAGGTACTTAATTGTTTCCATCATGGTATGCGCTGTAGAAATAATATCATCAATTAATACGGGTGTATGATGCATATATTTTTCTGCATGCACTTTGGAAATTTCTACCTCATGGTCTCCATATCTTATTTTATTAAGCAACAGAAAAGGAACGCCAGCCTTTTGGGCTACTTGCGAAAGCCATTGTTCACTTTCACTATCAGGACCAATTAAAATAGCATTTGATACATGGGCTTGAATCCAATTTGAAATAAGTGAGGAAGCATGCAAGACCAAAGAGGGAATTGAATATATTTTATCCAAAGCTGAAAGCCTGTGCAAATGAGGATCTAGAGTTATGAGTTGATCACAAAATGAGGATATGAGTGTTGCAAAATAAGTGGACGTTATGGCTTCTCCGGGATTAAAAAGTTTATCCTGCCTCATATATGCTAAATAAGGAGCAATGAGGCAAACAGAACTTGCTTTTAAATCTTTTGCCAATTTGCATAGAAAAAATAGTGGAAGGATTTTTTCATTCGGATTTTGAAGTGTGCATATGATGTAAACTTTTTTATTTTCAATAGGACTTATAATCCGAACATATGTTTCACCATCCGGAAAATGATGGAAGATAAAATCACCTTTTTCAAAATGTGTTTTCTGAATTATTTTCTCCGTCAACAATTCATTTCCTGGCAAGGCAAAAACGATAGATTTCATGGTTTAATATCAATAAGTTGGGCCAAACTATTCAAGTAGTCAATTGCATATGCCAATTCACCATTTGATTCAGCATAAATGGTAAAAAGCACATCACCTTTGACTACCCTTTTTTCCAAAGGAGCTTCAAATAAAATCCCTGCAGATGAAGAGCGAGGAGCCCCGGCAAGCTTTGCAATCTTCGCAAGTTGTCGGTTATCAATGGCCTTTACCACACCTGCACATTGAGCAAGCACCTTGTATTTATACTTAGCCCATCTAGGACTTTTGAATTCACCTTGAGCCTGACAGATGGATTTAAATTTTCTGAAGGCATCACCATTTTCCAAAATCTGGGTAGCGGCAGCAATCTCAGTTCCGGGCGGAAATGATCCTGATATCCTCAACAAGGTGGCGGCAATAGCAATGGATCTATTTTTTAAATCCAAGGGTGCACCTACTTCATTTCTAAGAACAGCGAGCACATCCATGGCTTCTAAAGAAGGGCCAATACCTCTTCCAACAGGCTGTGATCCATCGGTAATCATGATTTCAACATGAATTCCCAATTCTTTCCCCACAGTCTGAAAATAATATTGAAGTTTCAATGCCTCTTCATGACTGCGAACTTTAGCAGTTGGTCCTACCGGAATATCTATAACCACATGTGTAGAACCTACAGCAATTTTTTTGGATAAAACAGAAGCCACCATTTGCCCTACACTATCGATGTCTAGTGCCTTTTCAATAGCGATTAGCAAATCATCAGCAGGGCTTAGTTTTACTGCACCCCCCCAAACAAAACAACCCTTTTCTTTTTTCACGACGGCCATGATTTCTTCCACTGATAAATCCACACAGGTAAGTGCTTGCATGGTATCGGCTGTTCCGGCAGGAGAAGTAATCGACCTAGAAGATGTTTTCGGAATCAATAGACCAGCAGAAGCAATGATGCTTACTACAATGGGAGTGGTTCTATTCCCTGGAAGACCACCGACACAATGTTTATCCAAAACTATGGTATTCTTATCCCATGATATTTTTTTTCCTGAAGAAATCATGGCACGCGTTAAGCTGAGCATTTCAGCTACGGACAAACTATTGCCGGCACAAGCAGTTACAAAAGCAGCGATTTCAATACTTGAATAATGACCGGCCACAATATCTCTGATGATATGTTCAAAAGCATTTTCATCGATTTCTTGATTGTATATTTTGGCTCTAACGCTTCTTAAAGATTGAATAGATTGCAGGTGAGAAATCGTTATCAAATCTCCGTCCCTTGCATCCAGACGCTTCATGGCTTCTTTGGATAATCCAGCTTCACCTGAACTTAACAAATCGGAAGTGACTACATTTAAAGTAGCTACAATCGATTTTACATTGTTCTGCAGCAACATTCTCGTTAAAGCAGTAAAACCTTCAGACTTGCATACATGGCTGTCAGATCGAATATAAATGATATTTTCTCGACAGGTATCAATTCCTAAATCCTTAATTCTTAATCGATGGGAATGCGAGAAAATCTTATCAGACATTTGATACGCTTGCTTTATTCAAATATACATCATTTTTAACCCTTGAAAGAGGATTCTCCAAAATATATATACAAAAGTAGCACTGAAAAAAGCAGAAGCATGATGAATGTATATTTCATGCACGTGATTAATATCATTGGATTTAGCATATACATTTCTGATTTTGTAGAGATATAAAAACAATGTTTAATTATGATTCCATGAATTCCGAAAACAACTCTGAATATATCATCTTTTTTGATGAAATTCACTTGACAGATATTACCAAAGTAGGGGGCAAGAACGCTTCTCTTGGAGAATTATACCATATGGTATCTCAAAAGGAAATCCACATCCCTTTTGGCTTTGCGATCAATTCAAATGCCTATTGGCACTTTTTAGATGAAAACCATTTAAAACAACCCTTGATTGAAGCGCTGAAAAAATTAGATACCGAACATTTTACAAATTTGAAAGAAGTAGGGTTGGAAATTCGCAATCTAATCGGACAGGGAAAAATTCCAAAAGATTTATCGGATGCGATTATTCAAGGCTATCAGAAGTTATGTAATCTGTATGGCCCGATGACAGACGTGGCAGCGAGGAGCAGTGCAACGGCAGAAGACTTGCCATCTGCCAGTTTTGCAGGACAGCATGAGTCCTTTCTGAACATTCGAGGCGAAAAATCTGTATTGACATTTGTTCAAAAATGCTATGCTTCGCTTTTCACAGATAGGGCAATCAAATATCGTGAAGACAATGGCTTTAAGCATATGAACATAGCCTTATCTGTAGGTATTCAAAAAATGGTGCGAGCGGATAAAGCCTCATCAGGCATTATATTTACCATAGAACCTGAAACCGGATTTAAAGATATTGTTCATATTTCTGGTTGTTGGGGGCTAGGGGAAAATATTGTTCAGGGCAGCATCACGCCGGATGAATTTTATGTATTTAAACCCACCTTTAAAGCAGGCAAAAACGGGATCATTTCAAAAAAATTGGGATCAAAAGAAAAAACGATGATTTATGCCCAAGATGGAGATATGATGGGCGCAAAAAATATTTGCAATATCGAAACGCCTCTTGAAAAACAAGAGCAGTATGTATTAAATGATCAAGAAATAAACAAATTGGCCTCCTGCGCTATCCTTATTGAAGAACATTATGGATTGCCTATGGATATAGAGTGGGCAAAAGACGGAAACAGCGGAGAACTTTTTATCGTGCAGGCCAGACCAGAAACCACCCATCAAAAGGATAAACGCTATAACTACAAGGAATATTCTATCCAAGAAAAAGGAAAAATCCTTGTCAAGGGAAATGCAGTTGGAAGAAAAATTACTAGTGGCATTGCCAGAATATTGCATTCGCCCGAGGAGTCTCATAAATTAAAAGAGGGAGAAATTTTAGTCACAGAAATGACAAACCCTGACTGGGATCCTATACTAAAAAAAGTAAAGGGTATTATCACCAACACTGGCGGAAGAACGAGCCATGCATCTATTGTAGCCAGAGAGCTGGGAGTAGCAGCGGTAGTAGGCGCAGAGAATGCTACACAAATCATATCCGATGGCCAAGCCATTACGCTCAGTTGTGCGGAAGGCGATTTAGGTGTGGTATATGATGGCCTATTGAAATTTGAAGAAAAAACAATGGACTTCAGAAATCTAAACATGCCAGAAACAAAAGCCATGATGATTTTGGGAGATCCAGATAGAGCCTTTGCCCTATCCTATTATCCAAACAATGGTATCGGATTAATGCGAATGGAATTTATCATCAACAATTCGATTCAAGTACACCCGATGGCTTTGGTAAATTTTGATACACTGAAAGATTTGAAAGCCAAGGAAGAAATTGAAAAGCTTTGCCATCATTATCCCCATAAAAAAAACTATTTTATTGATATGCTTGCTCAATCTATAGCCACGATTGGAGCCGCATTTTATCCAAAAGATGTGATTGTTCGCATGAGCGATTTCAAAACCAATGAATATGCAAATTTATTGGGAGGCAATGAATTTGAGCCCAAAGAAGAGAATCCGATGCTTGGCTTTCGTGGTGCCTCTAGATATTATCATGAAAGATATAAGGATGGTTTTAAACTCGAATGTGAAGCGATCAAAAAAGTAAGAGATGAAATGGGCCTTACCAATATCAAACTCATGATTCCATTTTGCCGAACGGTAGAAGAAGGGAAAAAAGTAATTGCCTTGATGGCGGAAAATGGATTGATACAAAAGACCAATAAACTGGAAATATATATGATGGTTGAAGTGCCTAGCAATGTAATTTTAGCAGAGGATTTTGCCAAAATATTCGATGGTTTTTCAATAGGCTCCAACGACCTTACGCAGCTCACACTTGGCATTGACAGAGACTCATCCTTGATCAGCAATATTTTCAATGAACAAAATCCGGCCGTTACCAAATTAATAGAAGAAGTTATTGCCGTGGCAAAAGATAACGACATCAAAATTGGGCTTTGTGGCCAGGCTCCTAGCGATTACCCTGAGTTTGCAAAATTTCTGGTAGAAAAACATATTGATAGCATTTCTTTTAATCCCGATGCGCTCATCAAAGGAATTGAAAACATTAACCTCGCTGAAGAAAAAATGAGAAGAAAGGAATTATTTGCATCAGGCCATTGAGTTGATATTTTGAATGATTTTTATCAGTGTATATACTGACATTCAGTTTTTATAGCAAGTAGAGAATAGCATATATTTGCTGCCTAAAAGAAAGTAGATATACAGATTCAAAAAAATCACACACCTAAACTCAATCAAATGATTACATATCAAACCGCAGAAGAGGCCGTAAAAATCGTTGAAAGTGGGGATCGAATATTTTTTCATGGTGGTGCCGCTACGCCTCAAAAACTCATTCAAGCACTAACCAAAAGGCATGAAGAGCTTAAAAATATTGAAATCATCCACATGCATACAGAAGGAGAAACCTTATATGCACATCCAGAATATTCAAAATCATTTCATGTAAATAGTTTTTTTGTAGCCGCCAATCTAAGACCCTTTGTAGACCATGCCAATGTGCAATATGTACCTGTTTTTTTAAGTGAAATTCCGGCACTATTCCGAAAAGGTGTTATGCCCATTGATACCTGTTTCATACAAGTTTCTCTTCCCGACATCCATGGATTCTGCTCATTGGGAACCTCTGTGGATATTGCCAAAGCAGCAACAGACACTTCCAAAAAAATCATTGCCCTTGTAAATCCGAATATGCCAAGATCACATGGGGACGGACAGATTCATTGTAGTCGTTTTGATGCTGCAGTATATGGAGAGGATCCCATTTTTGAAATGCACAATGAACCTTTAAGTGAGGTAGAAATAGCCATCGGAAAAAATATAGCCTCTATGGTTGAAAATGGAGCTACCCTCCAAATGGGTATTGGTGGCATTCCCAATGCCGTCTTGCAATTTCTAAACAACCACAAAGATATTGGCATTCATACCGAAATGTTCAGCGATGGAATTTTGCCCCTTGTAGAAAGCGGCGTGATTAATGGCAGATTAAAAAGAATTCATCCGGGAAAAATTGTATCCGCCTTTTCCTTAGGCAGCAGAAAACTATACGACTTTATTCATGACAACCCGATGGTTGCCATGCTCGATGTAGCCTATGTAAATGACACATCAGTCATTAGAAGAAACAACAAAGTAACGGCCATAAACAGTGCCGTAGAAATTGATTTAAGTGGACAAGTATGTGCAGACTCTATTGGTCACAAAATCTATAGTGGTGTGGGCGGACAAATGGACTTTATGCGCGGTGCATCACTCAGTGAAGGCGGAAAGCCCATCATTGCCATTCCATCACAAACGGGAAAAGGGGTATCAAAAATTACAGCTGTATTGAAACAAGGAGCTGGCGTAGTAACCACAAGAGCACATGTACATTTTGTTGTTACCGAATATGGAATTGCTGACTTGTATGGAAAAAATTTGGCTCAAAGGGCCAAAGCCCTTATCCATATTGCGCACCCCACGCATCGTGAATCTTTGGAAAGAGAAGCCTTTGAATTATATGGAAAATAGATACTGCTTTGTTTTTCAAAGTAAGGATTCTGTAAAATGTATTTTATCTAGATCCTGACATATTCACCTGTGAAGGATTTCCCATTTTCCCTGCATGATAATCGCTATAACACTTCATGATTTCCTGTTCGGTATTCATGACAAAAGGGCCATATGCAAATACTGGCTCATTATGGGGCTGCCCACCAAGCATTAGTATTTCAGACGCTTCACTAGAAAATATAGGAACCATACTTTCGCCCCTTTCATAGAGGACCACCTGATTGGAATCAATTTCTTTTCTTCCTGATGTTTCGATCTTTCCTTTGATGACATAAATAAAAGCATTGTGATTGGGATCCGTTGGAATGCTTAATTTACATCCCGGCTTCAGATGCATATGATAATAAAAGACAGGAAAAAGGCTTTCTATTTTCGATTTTGCACCGAACAATTCACCCAAAACAATTTTAGCCGAATAATCCTTTCCGCTGATGTCAGCCATTTTATCGGTACGATGCACATCGGTTGAGGGATCAATCCATTTATACTTGGCAGGCATATTAAGCCATATCTGAAAGCCATGATACAAGCCCCCATCATCATACAATTTCTGCCCGGTTTCTTCCATATGAATGGCACCTCTTCCTGAGGTGAACATCATAAAATCACCTTTCCCTATTTGGAAATCATAATTCAAACTATCACGATGATGCCCATTGCCCGCTAAAAAATAGGTAGTGGGAATAATTCCGGCATGGGGATGCGCATCGACTTTCAATGGCTGGTCTTTGGGATTAACCATTACCGGTCCAAATTCATCAAAAAAGACAAAGGGTGAAACATAATCGGTATGGTCTCCGGCAAATGCACGCAACACCGGCAAGGTACCCACCATGGTTTTGTTTGCCTGTATAACACGATATACATTTCGCCCTTTTTCAGACTCATACATACCTGAATTTCCGGTCAATAAGTTGGGAATACTGACCGATGCACCAATAATAGCCGATCCTTTGATAAACTGTCTGCGTTTCATACTCCTTCGATAATATGGTTTCCGTAATACATTCTCTGCATGACAAATATAATCATAAATCTATTTTTTTCAAAAAAGGAATCTATAAAAACACCTCACCTTTTTCTTGACAAATATAAAGCCTGCAATAAATTAAAAAGATTATTCAAATGAAATAACAGGTAATTTAACCATCATTCGTACTTGTATACTAAAAAACCCAAACTCTTCATCTACAATACCTCTAATCTGATAACACCCTTTTCCCCGAAAAGGATATTTTTTAAACACAACAGGAAAGTGTGTGGTATCAAAAAAATGCCCTTCTTGATCTACAAAAGTGGCGAATGCCATTGTATCCCCTTTGGCAGTACGTGTATATTTGACACATACCAGATAACCGCTAATACCCACCTGCTGTTGCATTTTGCTTTTTAAATTTTGGGCCTTAACGGTATCCACAGGATAATTTTGAAGCAGCAAAAAAGGAGATGACAGAGAAAATCCTAGAAGTTCAATTTCATCAAGGGCATCTTCATACGAACGATATTGCAATACTGGCAACGTATATACTTTAGGTGGATGTTCAAATAAATCGGCAAATACCTTTGTTTTTTTATTTTTCCCCATAATAGCCAGCAGCTCCCATAGCAATTCTTTTTTTGAAACATTGGTAAAAACAAAAGCCCCCAAGCGAATCAGTATACGAATCTGTTCATTGGAAATACGCAAGCGATTACAAAAATCCTCCAGGCTTGCAAACGCCCCTCCTCTCTTGTGCTCTGCAACAATTTCTTTACTTATTTTTTCCTCTAAACCCAATACATGAACAAATCCCAAATAGATTACCTTGCCTTTTATACAAGTATAATATTCACTGTGATTAACACAAGGAGGACGAATTTCTGCCCCCTGCATACGAGCTTCGTGAATATAAAATTCCGTAGAATAAAAACCACCAAAATTATTGATGACACCCACCATAAACTCCAGTGGAAAATAAGCCTTCAAAAAAAGGCTCTGATAACTTTCAACGGCATAAGATGCGGAATGACCTTTGGAAAAAGAATATCCTGCGAAGCTCTCAATCTGTCTCCATACTTCATTGGAAATCGCTTCTGTATGTCCTTTTTCTTTACAGGAGAGAAAAAACTTTTCTCTGATTTTTGCAAACTCATCCCTTCCCCTAAACTTTCCTGACATCCCCCTCCTGAGCATATCCGCTTCAGCAAGCGTCAATCCGGCAAAAAAATGAGCAACCTTGATGACATCTTCCTGATATACCATCACGCCAAAAGTTTCTTCCATCAAGCTTCCCAGCAAAGGATGAATATGTTTGCGACGAGAAGGATCTTTATACCGCATAATATACTCTTTCATCATACCCGACTGAGAAACTCCGGGACGGATAATAGAACTTGCGGCTACAAGCACTTTATAGGTATCGGCTTCCAACTTGGTCAATAGCATGCGCATAGCAGGCGATTCCACATAAAAACATCCGATTGTTTTTCCTTGTCTCAAATGCTTTTTGATGAGCGCGTCCTGCTTAAAACGATGTATCTGGTGTACATCAATATCCACACCTTTATTTTCTTTCACAATGCTCACCGTATCTCTGATATGACCCAGTCCACGCTGACTAAGAATATCAAATTTATACAACCCAAGATCTTCTGCTTCAAGCATACTGAACTGGGTTACAGGAAAATTTTTTGGAGGAAAACTGGTGGCAGTATAATGGTATACCGGCTTTTCAGAAATAATAATCCCTCCGGCATGAATGCCAAGATGGTTGGGCAAATCGCGAATACGCTCACCATATAACCGAATGAGTTTAGAAATATGATCTGAGGGCTCTTCTTTTTTATGATTCGACAAAGCATCAATCTCTGACTTGGGCAAACCAAAGACCTTTCCCAACTCACGAATGATGGCATTGGACTGAAAAGTATTGTAGGTACCTATCAGTGCGGTATGTTCTTTCCCATATTTTTTAAAAAAATAGGCAATGATTTCATCGCGGTCTTTCCATGAAAAATCAATATCAAAATCAGGTGGATTTACCCGGTGTGGATTGATAAATCTCTCAAAATACAAATCCAACTCAATAGGATCCACATCGGTAATACGAAGACAATAAGCGGCAAGGCTATTGGCACCGCTTCCTCTGCCCACATAAAAAAACTGTTTGCTACGGGCATATCTGACCACATCGCTGTTGATTAAAAAATAAGAACAAAAACCCATCTTAAAAATCATTTGCAGCTCTTTATCCAAGCGCTGTTCAATCTCTTCATTTATTTGGGGATATCGATACGAAAGCCCTTCCCTACACAGTTGTGTAAGAAGTACACGATCTTCCTGTTCAGATGCGGTAAATATTTTTTTGTTTTTATTGACACCAAATTCCATGTGTATTTCACATTGCGCTATCAGTCGACGCGTATTTTCAATAAGCCATGGAATGCTTTGATATTTCTGAAGCAATTCATCCTCACTGCAAACCATATCAAACATAGAAGCCTGAGATGACAAGGGCAATTTACTCAGCAGCGTATTTTTTCCAATGGCTCGCAGCAGACGATGGGTATTGAAGTCCATTTTATCACGAAAGCTTAGCGTGCCAAGCATCAGATATTTATATCGCATTCCCTCCTTGCTTTCAGCGAGAAGATATAAACCTGTATCGGAAGGACGAACGCCTATATATTCATTTTCATACAATTCAGCAGCCTTTA
>Ga0114970_10001062_pt1 | contig 20630 bp, 31 predicted proteins | sample M_140205_XF_Meta_FD_87030 | JGI IMG/M metagenome (GOLD analysis project Ga0114970, IMG submission 87030) | Freshwater microbial communities from Lake Montjoie, Canada to study carbon cycling - M_140205_XF_MetaG | ecosystem: Environmental > Aquatic > Freshwater > Lake | place: Lake Montjoie... | reverse complement strand
GTCTTGCGGAGGTCAAAAACCTCAGAAAACTGGGAGAAATTGACTAACCTCCGCACAACCTCCGCACAAGTTCCGCAGACTGAAAAAAACTTGCGGAAGTTGTGCTGGGTGTTGGGGTGTAACGTGTTACGTTGACACCCCCCGCAGGCGGGCGGGGTGAGTTCCGCAAGTACCAATGGGTGGTCTAGGGGCGCGCTTCGCGGCCCCCACTAAGGGACCGGACATTGTGGAGGGGGCGGGTCGGCTCTGCGCTGCCGCTCCGAGCCTCCCCGTGTTGAGACGTGTGAGACGGAATTGACATGCTGAAGAAGCTGCAATAGCGTTTAACATTAGCAATCAAAATGGAGGTAAAAATGGGATATGAGATGGTGAAGGTGGGCGGCTCCTTGTTGAAGGTCCACTCGTATGAGGTGACGATCAGGCAGGCGGGTGACTGGCGATTGGTCGAATGTACGAAATATTCAAAGGACGGATGGAAGAGCCTCAAGCTCTACCTCGACCGCCCGGCGAAGAAGAATGTCTGGCGGGTTGGCGTCAAGGGGACGTATATGGCCGGGACGAGTGACAGTGCGCTGTTGACAGAGTTTTACCCCGCCATGCGCGATTGGGTCGTGGCACAGGTGAATGGCAAGGACGTGCCGCTTCCGGCAGATGATGGGGGCGCCCCGGAGGCGATATATGTACCCCCAAAGGTCAGGGACTTTGTGGTCGAGAGCATTTTGGAGCGCATGCTCGCCGTCAGGCCACCGCTTTCGCATAAGGCTCAGACGAAGAAGCTGGGGCGCTACATCGTGGATATGATTGCGGAGGAGTTCAGCGTATCGCCCGCCAAGGCAAAGGCGTATGTGAGCGCCCTGATCGACCGGGGGCTCATCGAGTTCGCCATGATTGACACACATAAGCGAATTAGTGGCCTGCGTCTGGTGGAGGTCTCAAATGTCTAAATCCCAAGACAAGCCCAAGGCGTGGCCCAAGGGCACGAAGACGGCGTTCGGAATGCCGACGACGGAGCGCAGCACACCGGACTGGCATGCCACCCCCGGCACATACATCGCCGGGCGGGAATCCCTCGACGACATGGACATGGTCGCCATCGCCATGGAGGAGAAATGGGGCAGGGACCGCCTGCGCCTGCTGGTGAACAGGGAGCTTCGCGAGAAGTTCGACCGGCAGCGGTACAAGGTCAACAGCGCCATCTGGCACGGCAACCTTCAGGACGTGAAGACCGAGGCAGACCGCATGGTCAAGGCGTGGAGGGCTCTGGACAGGGCTGCGGAGGCCGCTGGGGCGCATGAACTCGCCCCGGAGGTGTGGGAGTGCGTCACGCCCGACGGTACGGTTGTAGCCCTCGTTAAAAACGATCTGGACGCCCGTCTGGTCGTGGCGCAGGGCAGGCATGTCGAGGTGTACACGGTGGCAGAGGTGGGCAGAATGCTGGCAGCCTATCCAACGCTGGCGGCGGTGAAGGCGTCCTTCCCCGGTTGTCAGGTGGAGAGAGTGTCTGGGCCGCCCCGCGACCCCCTCGACGCCATCCCCGACAGCAAGGCCCCGATTGACGACGCGCTCCCTTTTGATTGACCCTCCATAAGATATCCTTTAGACTTGATATGTCATCATTTATAAAGGAGTTCTCATGGAGGGTGAAGTCTGGTTGCCGGTTCCATCAAAACCGGAGTTTATGGCGTCTTCTCTGGGCCGCATTAAACTTCCAGCGAAGATCGGCCAGATGCCTTATGGTGGAACTCGCATTTATGATCCGAAACCCACATTCGGAAACAAGACGCGAGCTTCTAAAACCGCTCGGCATGAATACATGAATGTCTGTTCTTACAGGTTTGGGAACATCAAAGTTCATCGGGTCGTTTGCGAAGCTTTTCACGGGCCAGCCCCGTTTCCGCGCGCTGTGGTCATCCATCTGGATGAAGATGCAACTAACAATCGGGCTGAAAATTTGCGTTGGGGAACGCAAAAAGAGAACCTGAATGCGCCCGGATTTATCGCCTATTGCAAAGCAAGGACTGGAGAAAACAACCCTTTCATCAAAGGTCGAGCAAAGAAGGCCCGCAATGGACGAGCATTTTGACCGTGAACTGTTTGATATGTCGCCAATCCCCGAAAAGGGGTTGGATGACGTAATTTGGAATGTGATGCAGGCTGACGGTTACTTGAGCATGTACCATGTCGGCGCTCAGTTCCGGCGGGTTGCCACGTTGCCCGAAATTGACGCTGCCCTCAGAAAGCTTCTGGCTGACGGCAGGGCGTATCTGACGCCCGGTCGCAAGCGCATGAGGCCATTGTGGGGCTGGCAGTGGGGCAGGCCGGGCGAATAAAAAGGGCCGGGGAACTCTGAACCAGCCCCCGGCCCCCGTACCTGACTGCACCCCCTCGGGCGTCAGGCAATCTTCAATGACTGAACCAGACGTTCCTCGACCCACTCAATTGAGAGCAGGCCCTCGAATATGGCGTGGAGGACGATGTCCACGGCGGTGGGGACGGGGCTGCTGCCGGAGAGCCAGAGTTGAACTGTCCGGCGGGTGACGCCCATGACGATGGCGACGTCCGCGCTGGTAAAATCCAGTTTTTGCATGATTTCCTTGAGTTGGTCGGGGGTCATTAAATGATGTCCTCATCTATTTGGTCGAGCGGGTTGGACCGTTTGCTGATAGGGTTACGTTTTCGATACCAAACTCTAGATATGTCGTTTTGCAAGCAGCCGCATGATTTTGTTTCGCCATGAAGCACCCGACGCGCTTCGATTTCTTTTTCCTTTCCACATTCGCAACGGCAAAAGATCATCTTTCGTCGTTTGTTGATGCCTGCATCATTCAAAACTGTCAGGCGGTGGTATTTTTTTCCAATCATGGTTTTTGTGTCTGTAGCGTTTAAGTTGGCGCTCACTGTGTCATCTCCAGCAGCGCGGCCCGTGCGGAGGCCAGTGAGTGGGTGTGGCGGAGGCTGCCGTTGGTTGTGAGCGCCCGCCACACGGGCCTGCCAGAGGCTTTCCTAGAGGCTTTGGCGGCCCACCCTATCAGGCGGTCGAAGTAGTAGACGGAGAATGTGCCGTCCGCATTGGTCGAGGTGTGAATGGGGTGTGGCATCAGATGAACTCCCCAATCACGATGGCATTGAGCTTGGCGACAAATGGCGCAAGTTGGGCGCGGGCTTTGGTTAGGAGGTCCGCCTCGGGATTGGTCATCATGGCCGTGGCCCCCGGATGTATCTTGGCGTAGTGCGCCAGTTTGAGCGCGTTCATGTCGGTTGGATTGTCGCGGTAGGCTTCGATGAACTTTTGCATGTCAATCTCCATGGGATGGTGGGGGCCGCAGCCCCCGTTGATGATCAGGCGGCCTTGCGGACCTTCTTGGCCTTGATGCGGATAATGGGGTAGGGCTCGCCTTCGACCTTGCAGGCGTCGATTTGGGCCTTCGTCAGGCCAAGCTCCATGAGTTTCTGCTCGTTGATGGGCTTTTTGCACTGAAGGCCAATATCGAGGTCAGCAGTCCGGCCTTCGAGGAACCCGCAGCCGCCAACGATGGTGACGACATCTTTCTTGGCGGCTTTGAGAACCGTTTCAGCGGCTTCGAACTGAGCCTTAGCGGCAAGGTAAACTTCGACGGCGGCGGTGGTGTTAGCGACGTAGTCGTGGATTTCTACGAACATATCAATCTCCATCTGGTTAAGTGGCGGTCTGCATCCAGACCGTGATTTAAGTTCTATGCGAATCATTTTCGCCTGTCAACAGGGGTGGAGAAAATAATTCGCAACCCCGTCGTTTTTTTTAGATCTTCACGTATTCGCTGGGGTCCAGCCAGAAGGGCGTATCCATCGAGCCGACCAGCTTGCCCTGAATGAATACCGCTTCGGTATATTCAACCTCGTCAGGGGTCTGCATGGCGACGATCTCGACCAGATCGCGGGCGGCGGTCTCGCTGTAGGGATCAGCGCCCAGAACATGGTCAACGATGAACTCGCACATGGCGTCGTACAGGCCCTCGCCGCTGCAACCGAAGGTCAGGGAGGGGGTGGTTTCGTTGAGGGCGAAGAAGCGGAAGTCCATGTCAATCTCCATCGGTAAGTGATTCGGTCTGTGACCGTGATTAAAGTTATACGCGAACATATTTCGCCTGTAAACCCCAAATCGACATTTTTCAGAAAATAATTTCAGCAATATCCACAGACCCCAAAATCCCGTCCGCAATGCCAGATTGACGCCAGCGTTGAATTACGAGACACTATCACCCGGCGAATCGCGCCAATTTGATTCAGCTTACCTAAATGAGGAACACATGATCAACAATAACCAGATCGCTGCCATCGTCCAACGCATCGAACGCATGGAAGATGAGAAAACCGCCATAACCATCGACATCTCCGAAATCTACAAGGAAGCCAAGTTAAACGGTTTCGACACCAAAATCTTGAAGAAAGTCATAGCCTTACGCAAGAAGCCCCAGAGCCAGCGCGACGAAGAACAGACCGTCCTCGACCTATATATGTCCGCCGTCGAAAGCTTCGACAAGACGCCGCTCGGTGCGTCCGCCGCAAAAGCAGAGGTTGAGTAATAATGTCACGCAAAAAGCCCGGGGCGGTCAGCAAGCCGGTTGGCCGCCCGTCGATATACACGGATGCAGTCGTCGATGCTATTTGCGAGCGTATGATCATGGGCGAAAGCCTCGTCAAAATCTGCGCCGATCCGCAGATGCCGAGTCGGCCGACTGTGTATGCGTGGTTTGATCGTCACCCCGAATTTCATACAAAGTGCGCCCGCGCGCGCGAGGGGCTGGCCGAAGTGTTCGTGGACAAGATCATGACGCTGGCCGACGAGACGACCGAGGCCAATGTCCAGAGCCAGAAGGTCAAGATCTCGACGGCCCAGTGGCTGGCGATGAAGATGGCCCCGCGCATTTACGGCGACAGGACGACGACGCAGATCACCGGCGACGGCGGCGGGCCTGTGGTTATCAGCCAAACCATCGACGTGCGCCAGTTGGACAGTGATTCGCGCGAGGCCTTCAAGCAGGCCCTGTTGTCCGCTGGCAGGGTCATCGAGCATGATCCGAATGAGGGGGACGAGTGATGCTTCAACTCAACCCGCCGCTGCCCGTCACGACGCCCAAGGGGCCGGGCGTTGCCCACATCATCATCGACTACGGCACCGAACACGATTTGGTCTGGGTGGTCTTCCAAGACGACGGTGAGTGCTGGTCGTGGCGCAATCAGGACATCCGGGCGCAAGCGAACATTACGATGGGGAGGCGCGTGTCATGAAGCCATTCCAATCCACTGGCTTTCACTGGACATACGGCTGGCTGCGCCGCACCGAACTCGACAGCGCCATCGAGGGCTATTGCTACGAGGCCCCGGACGGCGATCTTGTCTATTCCACCCACGAAGATCACGGGGAGACTATGATCCTATTTGAGATCGTGGGCGATAAGGGCGAGCGTTACCTCGTGGACAAGCTCGGGCTGACGACGCTGTGACCAGATTCATCCGCTACGGCGGCCAGACCATCGACGTGGACAAACAGCTATTCGAAATCAGCAAGGCTGAGTGCGAGGAGTCGCTGGCCGAGTTCGTGCGGCAGGCGTGGCACATCATTGAGCCCGGCCAGAAGTACATACACGGCTGGCACATCGATTTCATCTGCGCCCACCTTGAGGCGATCACGGACGGCGTCGAGCTTGACGACGGCTCGCTCTACAACCGCCTGCTCGTTAACGTGCCGCCGGGCACTATGAAGTCCCTGCTGATCGGCGTCTTCTGGCCCGCGTGGGAGTGGGGGCCGCGCAACATGCCGCATCTGCGCTACGTCTGCGCCTCCCACAGCCTCGACCTCGCCATCCGCGACGGGCTCCGTATGCGCCGCCTGATCACGTCCGAATGGTATCAAACACGGTGGGGCGACCGCGTCAGCCTGACCGGCGACCAGAACCAGAAGACGAAGTTTGAGAACACCGCCACGGGCTTCCGTCAGGCCGCCGCCGCAGGCTCCATCACCGGCGCGCGTGGCGACCGCGTCATCATCGACGACCCGCACTCCGTTGACGGCGCGAACTCCGACGCACAGCGCGAATCGACAGTCCAGTGGTTCCTTGAGGCCGTCCCCACCCGCCTCAACAACCCCGACTCCTCGGCCATCGTCGTCGTGATGCAGCGCCTGCACGAGGCCGACGTGTCGGGCACGATCCTCGACAAGCGCCTCGGGTACGATCACGTCATGCTCCCAATGGAATACGACCCCCTTCGCGCCACGCCGACGCAACTCGGGATCGAAGACCCCCGCCAGACCGACCGGGAGCTTCTGTTCCCCGCCCGCTTTCCGCAGGAGGTCGTGGACCGCGACAGCCGCGTCATGGGGCCATACGCCACCGCCGGGCAGTTCCAGCAGGAGCCAACGCCCCGAGGCGGCGGCGTCATCAAGCCCGGCTGGTGGGAGACGTGGATGGAGGAGAGCTACCCCGCCTTTGACTACATCATCGCCAGCATCGACACGGCCTACACGACGAAGACCGAGAACGACTTCAGCGCCATGACCGTCTGGGGCGTCTTCTCGGGCGACGTGGGCACCATGCGGGCCGAGGCGTTCGTCAACGCCCGTGGCCAGCGCCGCAACAACGCCGAGGAGGCCGCCCGCTTTGATGAGGGCGTCCGCATCCGCGACATGCTCGACGCCGACCCCGAGTCGGTTCCCCGCGTCATGCTCATGGCCGCGTGGCAAGAAAGGCTGGAACTGTCCGACCTCGTCACGAAGGTGGCCAGCACTTGCCGCAAGTTCCGCGTGGACAAGCTGCTTGTCGAGGGCAAGGCCTCGGGCCTGAGCGTGGCGCAGGAACTTCGCCGCCTGTACGGGGCCGAGGATTGGGCCGTCCAACTGATCAACCCCGGCTCACTCGACAAGCTGGCCCGCGTCTACTCCATCCAGCACCTGTTCTCCGAGGGCATGATCTACGCGCCCGACCGCCAGTGGGCCGACGCCGTCATCCGCCAGTGCGAGGTCTTCCCCAAGGGCAAGAACGACGACCTCGTGGACACCGTCAGTCAGGCCCTGCGCCACTTGCGCGAGACCGGCTTGCTCGTCCGCGCGCCAGAGCGTATGGCTGAGATCGACGCCGGACGCCGCTATGTTGGCTCCACGCCAGCCCCCTTGTACCCAATCTGAGGAACGAAGATGATACCGTGCAACGCCACCGTGGACGTGGACAAGGAGCCCACCGCCGTCAGTCTTGGCCGTTACCGCGTGGAGGTCTGGGGCCGCCAGCCCCACGACTACGTCCGCGTCTATACGATCAACGCTGCATCTGATACATTGGCCGCACAGGAAGGCCTCCGCCGCTTCAGCGACGAAATCAGCCTGTTGCTATCCGCAGAGGAATGACCATGCCGCTTCCCGGCCTCATGCCCGCCAACATCCGCCTGCCGGGCCTCCCCGAGGCCGCCATCCCGACGCCCGACGTGGCCATCGAGGAGAGCGACGTCCTTCAGGAGCCCGCCGGTGGTGAGCCGCTGCTCCGCATTGAGCATGAAGACGGGTCGGTGACGATCAGCATGGACGGCAGCAGCCTCGCGCCGGTGGCCGACAAGAAACCCGGCGGCTGGTTTGACAACCTCGTTGACGACATCGACGCCGGTAGCCTCGGATCCATTGCCGACGACCTCTTGCGTGGGATTGGCGACGACATCGAGAGCCGCAAGGAATGGATCGAGGCCCGCGCGCAGGGCATTAAGCTCCTCGGCCTCAAGACGGAAATCCCCGGCATTGCAGGCGGCGCTGACGGCGCTCCTGTCGAGGGCATGTCAAAAGTCCGACACCCACTGCTGCTTGAAGCAGTGCTGCGTTTCCAAGCCAACGCCCGCAGCGAACTGCTGCCGACCGACGGGCCAGTGAAGATCCGCGACGACAACAACAACGCCACGCTTCAGGAAGACCAGCTTGCCAACGCGCTTGAGCGCGACCTGAATCACTACCTGACGGCGACCGCGAGCGAGTATTACCCCGACACCGACCGCATGCTCCTGATGCTGGGCTTCGGCGGGACCGCCTTCAAGAAGGTCTACTTCTGCCCGCTGCGTGGCCGCCCAGTCAGCGAGAGCGTCGATGCCGACGACCTGATCGTGAACAACGCCGCGACAGACCTGAAGAACGCCAAGCGCATCACGCACCGCAGCATGATGCGGGCCTCGACCGTGCGCCGCCTCCAGATCCTCGGGGTTTACCGCGACATTGACTTGCCGATGCCCAAGGATCAGGATCTTGACTCGCAGCAGCGCGAAGAGCGCGCCGTTCAGGGCATCTCGGTCGGCAGCTACCGGCCGGAGGACCGCGACCGCGAAATCTATGAGTGCTACTGCGAACTCGATCTGCCGGGCTTCGAACACAAATACAAGGGCAAGATCAGCGGCCTTGAAGTTCCTTATCGCGTGACCATCGACTTGTCGTCCCGCGAAGTTTTGTCCATCGTCCGCAACTTCGATGAGGACGACGCCGAACTCCCCGAGGCGCGTACAAACTTCGTCAAATACACGTTCGTCCCCGGCCTCGGCTTCTACGACATCGGCCTCCTGCACATCCTCGGCAACACCACGAACGCCATCACGGCCGCGTGGCGCGAGATGCTGGACGCTGGCATGTACGCCAACTTCCCCGGCTTCTTGATGGCTGACACGGGTGCCCGTCAAAATACCAACATCTTCCGCGTTCCGCCCGGCGGCGGCGCGCTGGTGAAGACCGGCGGCATGCCGATCAATCAGGCCATTATGCCCCTGCCCTACAAGGAGCCCGGCCCGGCGCTGATGAACCTCGTCAGCAACATGGCCGAGACGGGCATGCGGATTGGCGGCACGAGCGAGCTTCAGGTTGGCGAGGGCCGTGCGGACGCGCCCGTGGGCACGACGCTGGCCATGATTGATCAGGCCACGAAAGTAATGAACGCCGTCCACAAGCGTATGCACTCGGCGCAGGCGCAGGAGTTCCAGCTTCTGTCACGGTGCTTTCAGGAGAACCCCGAGAGCTTTTGGCAACGTAACAAGAAGCCCGCCTACCCGTGGGATGAGGCGACGTTCCTTGCGGCTCTGGACGACTGCCAGCTTGTCCCGCAGGCCGACCCAAACACTGCCAGCCACGCGCAGCGCATGATGAAGATCATGGGCCTGAAGCAGTTGCAGGCGGGCAACCCGTCGATGTATGACCCCATCGCCATTGATCAGGCGGCGTTGCAGGCCATGGGCTGGAGCAACCCGCAGCAGTTCATGGTGCCGCCATCGACGCTCCAGCAAAAGACCCCGCCCGAGGTCGAATACGCCAAGGCGATGGTCCAGATTCAGAAGCAGGAGGCCGACGCCAAGACCGCCATGGTCGAGGTGAAGAAGCAGGAAGTCATGGCGAAGCTGGGTCAGGCGCAGGGCCAGCAGGGCCAGCCCCCGCAGCCCACGATTGCCGAACAGATCAAGATGATGGAGCTTCAGGCGAAGAGCCAGCCGACTGTGGCCGACCAAATCAAGATGATGGAATTTCAGGCGAAGCAGCAGCCCAGCCCGCAGGACCAGATGAAGATGATGGAGTTGCAGGCCCGCCAGCAGGAGATGCAGGCGAACCAGCAGGACTCGATGATGGACGCTATCAACCGCAAGCGCGACCGCGAGAGCCGCGAGAGGCTGGCGGCGGTGCGTCTGGCCGAGGACATGGCGAAGAACCCGCAGGGCATTCCGGTGATCGACAGCGTCCTCGACCCTGACATGATCAAGCGCCTTGAGGACAACGAGCAGCCGCTGACGGAGTAGGGTGATGGATGACTTGATCGCCAAGGCGCTGCATGCGGCCCGTCATCACCTTGCCGAGGGCGGGTTTCTCGACAAGCTGCTTTCAGGCCCCGACTACCTGTCCACCGGCGAGGAAGTGTCCCCCACCAATTGGGGCAACCCCGACGTCCCTTCCGACTTCTTCAAGGCCGACAAGGCCTTGCGCTTGGCGCGCGAGATTGAGGCGGGCAAGGAAGCCCCCGTGCCGCCCCGCCGCCCGCCCGTGATCCCCGAGGAGGTTGTGTCGGCTGCGCCCGCATTGCCCCGCGCCGCCTTGCGTGTTGCTGCGGAGCCGTCGCCCCAGATGGCTGCGATGCTGGCGAGGGCCGAGACTGAGCCGGGCAAGATTGAGGGTCGCGTTGCGCCGGAGGCCGACAAGATTGCCGCCCGCGCGCCGCAAGGGCCTGAACTGACTGACCGCGACCGCGACCTGATCATCCGCACCATTGCCGCCGAGACCAGCGGGAAGACGCCCGAGGAGTCGCAGGCTATCGCGCATGTGATCCTGAACCGCATCCAATCCGGCAAGTACGGCGCAAGCCCCGAGGCCGTGCTGCTGGCCAAGAAGCAATTTGAGCCGTGGAGCAATCCGGCGGGCGCAAATTATCCAATGAGGTTTTTGCCCGACAGCCGCCGCTACGGCATTGGTCAGGCGGCCCTTGAGGCTGCACTGTCGGGCGACGACATTACCGGCGGCGCTTTGAACTTCTGGGGGCCAAAGGCGCAGTACGCTCTGGGCCGCAAGGCTCCGAGCTGGGCGGCAGAGATGCCTGACTATTCGGATATTGGTGAGACGCGCTTTCATAGACCGCGCGCTGATGGCGGTTCCGTCGTGGAACGCGCACTAGAAATCTCTCGGAAAGGATAACGCATATGGCTGGCATGTCTTCACCCAACAGCCCCACCTACACGCCCTCGGGCATCACGCCCACGGCGGGCGGTAAGGGGCCTGCCTCCACCACGACTGGCGGGTACGGCGCTGCGCCCACCGCTGGCGGCAAGGGGCCTGCGTCCACTACCACGGGCGGCTACGGGTCTGCTCCAGAGACCGCAGGCAATAAAGTCACTGGCGCCCCCGAGACCAACAAGACGCCGGGCACCCCCGCCACCAACCAGTCGCTGCCCTCTTCGCAGTACCAGCCCAGCCAGCAGGGCAGTCGCGGCCAGCAGGGCAGGCGCGGCGACGGCAGTCGCGGCCAGCAGCAGAACGTCAACCAGCCGTTTACGCCCGACGCCCTGCGGCAGGCCTCGCAGCGGCAGTACGACCAGTACCAGCAGAACTTGCACCAGTTCGACGCCCAGCGCGCAGGGGCTGCGGGGCAGGGGCAAGATCAGCAGGGCCAGCAAAAGCTGACGCCCAGCCAGATTGCCCGCCAGCAGGCGCAGGCTGCTCAGGCGGCTGGCACTCCCCTTACTGCCGAACAGCAGCAGGCCAACTTGCAGACTGCGATGACGCAGTCGCAGCAGGGCCAGCAAAAGCTGACGCCCAGCCAGATTGCCCGCCAGCAGGCGCAAGCCGCGCAAGCTGCGGGAACTCCTCTCACCGCAGAGCAGCAGCAGGCCAACTTGCAGACTGCGATGACGCAGTCGCAGCAGGGCGGTCAGGGCCAGCAAGTGCAGCAATCCCCTGAGGAGGCGGCGCTTAAAATTGCACAACAGGCGCAACAAGGGCAGCAGGGTCTTGGATCTCTCGGGGCCTCTCAAGCGCAAGCCCTTGGCCAGCAATTTGGGGGTCAGCAAATCCCGCAGGGCGTCCTTGATAATTACAACCAAGCTAATCAGGGGCAGCAGGGCCAGCAAAAATTAACACCCAGCCAGATTGCCCGCCAGCAAGCCCAAGCCGCACAAGCTGCGGGGGCTCCCCTTACTGCCGAACAGCAGCAGGCCAACTTGCAGACTGCGATGACGCAGTCGCAGCAGGGCGGCCAAAACACTCAGATCCCGCAAGAAGTCATGGACCGCTACAACCAAGCTAATCAGGGCCAGCAGGCGCAGCAGGGCAACCAGCCGTTCCAGCAGCAACAGTTTTTGAACAATATCCAGCAGGGAACCGGCGCACTGGGCGGTTCGCAGCCGCAAACCCAGCCCCCCGCTGGCCAGTATGATTATTCTCAGCAACTTTCTCAATTCTATCAGAACCAGAATCAGCAGGGTGGCGGCACTCAGGCTGCGGCTCAGCCCGCTCCCACCAGCGATCTTTCGCAGATATATGGCCAACCCACTCAGGCCCAAGCCCAGCAGGGCGCAGGCGCTATGGCCGGGTCGCAGCCCGGCGGCGGATTTATGAGCGGCACCGGAGGCGGCACAACTGGCGGCGGTGGCCGTGGGGGCAAGGGCTTCCGCTCCGGCGGCGCGGTGCGCGAAATCAGCCAGAAGGAAATCAACCAGATCCTGAACGCTCTCAGGGTCGCCCGAGAAGTGGTCATCAAGGGCAAATAATGCTAGTTTCTTGTTACGGTGCGCCACTACCGTAAATGTGGCAGGGGGACGCCCCAAACCTAGCTAGGAGAATCGTATGTACGAGATGGCGAAAAAGGCCCGCGAGGCCATGAGGGGCAAGGCCAAGCGCCTTTCCGGCGAGAAGGACAGCAAGACCGATAGTTCTGACTTCACCCCCGCCGCCCCGCTGAACGCAGACGTGAAGACCGGCATGCGCCCCATTTCCAAGCGCGCCTACAAGAAGGGCGGCAAGGTCGAGGGCGCAATGGCCGACTGCCACGCCGGTCGCAAGCCCCGCAAGTCCGGTGGCCGCGCCATCACTGCCGACAGCCTCATCAACCGCGACCAGAAGGAAGCGAACGAGGGCCGCGAGGGCAAGAAGCACATTGGGGCTTTGAAGACTGGTGGCCGCGCGGGCAAGGCCCTTGGGGGCATGCCAGCCGACGCCATCAAGAAGGCCATGATGATGAGTCAGGGCATGATGAAGAAGGGTGGCCGTATCGGTCGTGAAGAAGGCGGCAAGGCCCCTGATTACGACACCGGCTCCCGCACCGGCGCTGGCGCTGTGACTGAGGACAAATCGCCCGCAAAGGCGGCCCTCATGCCTCCCCGCCGCCCCGACTACGACACTGGCTCCCGCACGGGCGCTGGCGCAGTCACCCGCGCCCGCAAGGCTGGCGGCAAGGTCAACTTCGGCCCCGCCGAGAACGTGGGCGGCAAGCCCGGCGTCTCGACCAAAGAGCAAGAGGCCATTGAGCGCAAGGGCGAGAATAACTCCAAGCCCACGCGCGGCAAGGCCGGGCACTACGCTGACGGCGGTGCGCCCATGGACCCCCGCATGGGCATGGTGAAGAAGGACGCTCTGGACTTCGGCGTCGGCAGCCGTGGCTCGCCCTACAAGAAGGGCGGCATGGCCAAGCACGAGGACGTGGCCGAGGACAAGGCGCTCATCAAGAAGATGGTGAAGGCCGAGGCCCGCACCGCCAAGTTCGGCGGCGGCGCTCTCAGCGGCTTGAACATGGGGCCTGCCAAGGCTTCCGGCGGTCCCGCCAAGGGCAAGGGCAAGACGAACATCAACATCGTCATCAACCCCGGCGCTGGCCAGCCCCCGGGCGGCATGCCTCCCATGCCCCCCAAGCCCCCGGGCGGCGTTCCTGTCCCCATGGGTCCGCCCCCCGGCGCTCCTCCGGCTGGTGCTGGCGCTCCCCCCATGCCGATGCCTCCCCCGCCGCCCGCGCCGCCCATGGCCCGCAAGGCTGGCGGCAAGGTCTACAAGACCTACAAGGATCTTGATGCAGGATCGGGATCAGGGTTGGGCCGCTTGGAAAAAACTGAGATCCAGAAGCGCAAGGGATAAGAAATTCGCGGCGGCGGGCAGCCTGCTGCGAATACGGGACGGCTGGTTTGACCCCCTCTGCCAGCCGTCCCAACCACATCGAGGGGGAGCAAAGAGGGGTCTATGCTTACGTTCAACACGCTATTCGAGCGCGAGTTGAAGAAATTAATCGACGCATCGGTTGAAGACAGGAAAGAAAATCTGTCCACCGGCCTGAGTACGATTGATTTCCCAACATACAAACATCAAGTAGGAATAATCACCGGCCTGCGCATGGCTCTCGACATGTGCGAAGAGGCGATAACGATCTGTAACCGCATTGAGCGCGGCCAGTGAAGAGGGGGTCTAATGTCTAACGTATCTGCACACCACAACATCGCGATGCTCCATGAGAGTGATCCGATGGACGCCATCTTGAAGGAGGTTGGCGATCTCAGTGGATTTGAGTTGATGAACACGCAAGTGCTTGTCGCCGTCTACATCCGCCCCGAGAAGACCAAGGGCGGCATCATTATGACGAACAAATCCCGCGACGAAGACCGTTATCAGTCAAAAGTCGGACTGATTTTGAAGACTGGCCCGTCCGCATTTGTGGATGACGAAGGAAAATGGTTCTCCGGCCTCAATCTGGGTCCGAAGGATTGGGTTGTTTTCCGCCCCAGCGACGGGTGGAATGTCACCGTGAACGGCGTTTTGTGTCGGATGTTCGACGACACCGCCGTCCGCATGCGGATTCCGCACCCCGATAGTGTTTACTGAGGAGAAATCCATGTCAGAAATCGAAAAAGACCCCGAAATCATCAAGGATGACGACATTCAGGTCGTAAAAGTTGATGACGAGCCTGAAAAAGAGGCCCGAAAGGCCGTTGCGGCTGAAGACGGCATTCAAGAACTGAAAAACCGTCTTGAAAGAGAGAAGCAGGCGCGTTTTGAGGCCGAGCGCAACGCTCACATGGCCTTGGAGACCGCAGTTTCGGCCAAAAATGAAGTGCAAGACACCAATTTGCACCTCGTCCGCAACGCCATCGACACGGTGAAGCGCAACAACGACATCCTCAAGTATAATTACAGCGAGGCCATGTCAGTCGGCGACTACAACAAGGCCGCCGAGTTGCAGGAAACCATGTCCATGAACTCGGCCAAGCTCATGGAGTTGGAGCGTGGCCGGGCGCATATGGAAAGCGCCCCAAAGATGGCTCCCCCCGCGCCCCCGCGCCACTCTGATCCCGTGGAGGAGCTTGCCGCGCAACTTTCCCCCCGCTCTGCCGAGTGGGTGCGCCGCAATCCCCAGTGCGTGACCGACCAGCGCATGTTCCAGAAGATGATTGCGGCCCACAATCTGGCCATTGCTGACGGCTACACGCCCGACAGCGATGACTATTTCGGCCTCATTGAGGATACGCTGAAGATCGGCAAGCGCGTGGCCGTTGACCATGACGACGACGACGCCATGTCGAGCGCCGCCAAGGTGACGCAGCGCCGTTCTGCTCCTCCGGCCGCCCCGGTCTCTCGGGGAGGAACGGGGACTGGCTCGCGCCCGAATGAGGTCCGCCTCACGAGGGAAGAGTCAGAAATGGCCCGCGACCTCGGCATGAGTGAGAAAGATTACGCCCGCAACAAGTTACTTCTCAAGAAGGAAGGCCGCCTGCAATGAGTTCGAAATTCCAAAGAGTCGCCGCTGAAAAGGCAACAACCAGCCCCATCCGCCCGCCAATGAGGCCTGAAATGCGTGAAGATGATCCCCGCGCCCGTGCAGCAGCCCGCGCCGCCGAAATCCGCCAGCACGGCGGCGGCCTCGATGAGGGCACGGATGAGTTCTACATTCCGGCCAATATTGTGCCGGACGGTTGGACCTACGAGTGGAAGCGCCACAAGATCTGGAATCAGGAAGACCCTTCCTACAACGTCCAGCTTCGCCGCGAGGGCTGGGATCCTGTGCCCTTGCACCGCGACATGGATCACGAGGCCATGATGCCTTCGGGCTGGGAGGGCCAGACCATCGAGCGCAAGGGCATGATCCTGATGGAGCGCCCGAAAGAGATTTCGGACGAAATGCGTCGCATTGAACAGAAGCGCGCCCGCGATCAGGTCCGCACCAAGGAGGCCCAGCTTGCCGGTACGCCGGAGGGCACTCTTACCCGCGACGATCCCCGTGTCAGGCCCAACATCAAGAAGAGCTTTGACATGCCGATCCCTGAGGATCTGTAGTATTGAGGGGGCCGTAATTGGCCCCCTTTTCTTTTGTTTCAATTGTGTATATGATGCAACGTCAGGAACACCTGTTGTTCTACCCCTCCCCCCGGCGCGGGAGGTTCGCTACCCCCGGCTTACGAGTCTCCCCGGCGCGAGATGACAAGCTTTCCCGTAAAAAGGAGATCCCGTCATGGCGAACACTGCCGCCTATAACGGTTTTCAGCAATACAGTGGCACTGGTTCTGCCCCGACCTATGAACAGGTTGCGGTCCAGATTGCCTACAATGCTTCCGCAATCTTCTACGGCGACCCCGTAAACCCCGACGCCAATGGCTACGTGGTTGTGGGCGTGACGACTGCCGCTTCTGCCAACACCCAGATCGCTGGCGTGTTTGTCGGCTGCCAGTACCTGTCGGTCTCGCAGAAGCGTACCGTCTGGTCCAACTACTGGCCCGGTTCGGATGTGGCTTCCGGCAACGTCGTGACCGGCTACATCATCAACGACCCGAACGCCAAGTTCATTGCTCAGTTTGGCAACGTCAGCGTTGACCAGAGCTATGTGAATGCCGTCGTAGGCTTCAACATCGGCACCGGCAATACCGCCAATGGTATTTCTGGCGCGTTTCTTGAGCGTCTGGGCACCACCGACACCACCTTCCCCTTCAAGGTCGTCTCCCTCGTCACTCAGCCCCCGGGCGTGAATGGCACCGAGGCTGGCGCGTACCAGAAGGCCATCGTGGCGTTCAACTTCGTCAGCACCAAGGCCCTTCCGGGCGTCTAACAGGAGTAGGGACCAATGGCTGTCAATCTTTCAGCGATTAAAGACCTTCTCCTCCCCGGCCTCCGGGGTGTTGAGGGTCAGTACGAGCAGATCCCGTCGCAGTACGACAAGATCTTCACGAAGCACGACTCGAAAATGGCTCTGGAGCGCACCGCTGAGATGCGTTTCCTTGGCTACGCTCAGTTGAAGACGGAAGGCGGCCAGACCGCGTTCGACAACGGCGCTGGTGAGCGTTACGTCTACAATCAGGAGCACACCGAGATTGGCCTCGGCTACGCGATCACTCGCAAGGCCATCGACGACAACCTCTACAAGAGCCAGTTTGCTCCTTCAAACCTCGGCCTGACGCAGTCTTTCCATCAGACCAAGGAAATCTACGGGGCGAACGTGCTGAACACCGCCACGACGTACAATGCGTCCATCGGTGGCGACGGCAAGGCCCTCGTGGCTTCGGACCATCCGATTGATGGCTCGACGGTGTCGAACTACACCACCAACGATCTGAACGAGTCCACGCTGCTGAATGCGATGATCGCAATCCGCACGAACTTCAAGGATCAGGCTGGCCTGAAGATCTTCGCCCGTGGCCGTCGCCTCGTGATCCCGCCCGCTCTTGAGCCGGTGGCGATTCGCCTGACGAAGACCGAACTGCGTCCCGGCACCGCCGACAACGACGTCAATGCCATCATGTCTACCTCGGGCGGCCTGCCCGAAGGCTACATGGTCAATGACTTCTTGACCTCGGCCCGCGCTTGGTTCCTGTTGACGAACATTGATGGTCTTTCCTACATGGAACGCATCAAGTTTGAAACAGATATGCAGGTCGATTTCACTACAGATAACCTTTTAGTTAAAGGTTACGAACGCTACAGTTTCGGCTACTATAACTTCCGTTCTATCTACGGAGCATTCCCCACCTAAAAACATTGGTTTTCTAGGGGAAATAGACGATAACGGTTTCATGTTGACTTCCAATAAGCTTCTGGGTACTCTCAGAATGTCGTTAAAGGGGGACAACATGAAACTACAGGAACTGAGTTACAACGAAGTATCTGAAGCTATCGCCTACGATCCAGAAACCGGCGTTTTTATTTGGAAAATGGATGTTTCAAGGAACATCAAAAAAGGTACGGCGGCGGGAACTATAAAAAGTACTCGCCACCGTAGTACCGGGCAAACTAAATCCTACCTTTATATTCGCTATAAAGATCGGGAAATGGTTGCCTCAAGAGTTGCGTGGATGTTGCATTACGGCGTGTGGCCAGACAAGTCCGTTATGTTCGAAGATGGTGATACGGCAAACTTGAAGATTTCAAATCTCAGGTTGTCTAATTCAACAACGAGAACAATAGGCCCTGATGGTCGCGTAATTAATAGAACTACCCGTGAAAAGCAAAGGCACTATAGCCTGAAGCGTTATTACGGTATGTCTCTAAATGATTACGCCGAAATGTATCGTGTCCAAGATGGCAAATGCGGGATCTGCAAGTTGCCAGAAACGGACAAGGATCGCCATGGGAATGTTCGCGTTCTCGCCGTCGATCACTGCCACAAAACCGGTTCCGTGCGTGAACTTTTGTGCTATTCTTGCAATAGCATGTTGGGTCAGGCAAAGGACAACGAAAAAGTTTTGCTTGCGGGCGCTGACTATATCAGACGGCATTCCGCCAGCAAATAGTCTAGGACTCACGATCACGCAGACCGGCCTAGCGGACTCTGCACAGACGGCGTGATCAAATCGTGCAGGAGGCTCTTATGGGCATCACTACATTCACCGGCCCTATCAAGGCGGGCAATGTTCTGAACACGACTGGCACCACTGCCGGTACGATCAAGAATGTTGGTTTCGTCGCGATGGCGCAGACTGCGTCTATCACGCAGGCGGCCACGGCCACGGCTTACGCCACGGCCATTGTCATCCCCGCCTACAGCCATATCTTGAACATCCAGTTCCTGACCACCACGGCTTGGAACGGCGCTGCGGCTACCGTCAGCGTCGGCACCAGCGCGACCTCTACCGAGCTTGCCGTTGGTCACAGCCTCGGCACCATTGGCCAGTCTTCGGCTGGCCCCGGCGCTGACGCAACCCGTACAGGACTCTGGACCAATACTGGCGCATCGGACATCATTATTTATGTCCTTTCTGCCAACACTGGCGCTGGCGTTGGCGACATCGTCGTCCGTTATCTTCAGGCCGAAAACGCCTAATCAAACCAAGGAGAACGACTATGAAGGGTAAGGCTCCCAAGCTTGGTGCGATGAAGCACACGGCATATTCCGGCGGCAACAGCAAGGTTGCGTCTGAATCCATGAACACCGTTGACGCCTTCAAGAAGGGCGGCAAGGTCGGCATGAAGTCTGATGGCGTCATGTCTGAGGCCCACGCTGGCCGCAAGCCCCGCAAGAGCGGCGGCGCTGTCCTGTCCTCTGCCGCTGGCGGTTCGCCCCGTGGCAAGGCCTCGCATTACTAAGGTCTCCTCCCGGCTTTGTAGTGCAGCGGGGGCCTTGTGCCCCCGCATTCATATGGAGGCTTGAATGTCTGGTGCATGGACACGCAAGGAAGGCAAAAACCCCGAGGGCGGCCTGAACGCCAAGGGGCGCGCGTCCCTCAAGGCCGAGGGGCACGACATCAAGCGCCCGCAGCCCGAGGGCGGTTCCCGCAAGGATTCATTCTGTGCTAGAATGACTGGGATGAAGCGGAAATTGACCGGCTCTGCAAAAGCTGCCGACCCCAATAGCCGCATCAATAAGTCACTCAGGAAGTGGGACTGCTGACATGGCTGAGAAACCTTTTTGGGAAAAAGACGCCCCAAAAGATGCCAAAGAGAAGCACTTGAGCCGCAAACAGGTTCAGTCAGCAAAAGCCCATGCCCGCGCGGCTGGTCGCCCCTACCCGAATTTGGTCGATAATGCCGCTGCGGCCCGCAGCAAGGGGAAGTAAAATGCAGTACAAAGACCTTACCAAAACCGGCACGGGTCGCAGCGCCATCTGCGTTGTTGATGACTTCCAGACGCCGTTCAACATCGGCATCGCCGTCTCGCTCAGTTCCACCGCGACGTTCACCGTCGAGTATTCGCTGGATGACCCCAATGCTGACGGCTATTCTGCCGCGTCGGCGGCTTGGTTTGTCGCCCCGGGCTTCACGTCTGGATCTGCCGCCGTTGCCGGGGCTCTCGTCATCCCCTGCCGCGCGATTTGTTTGAATGTGTCTGCCAATGCCGGAACGGTGACTGCTAAAATCGTTCAGGCTGGCCCTGTCTAAGGGGTAGAACATGGCCACGAGCAACACCTACACGTTCAACCCGTCTATGGGCGAGTTGACCATCTACGCCTACAATTTAATTGGCGTCCGTGGCACCGCACTCCTTCAGGAGCATATGGAGGCCGCCAGAATGGCGTCCAACATGCTTCTGTCACGCTGGTCGAATCAGGGCGTGAACCTCTGGGCCGTTGACCTTGTCGAGACGACGCTCGTGACTGGCCAGACGACCTATCCGGTCGATGGCAACACCGTCGCCATTCTCGACGCCTATGTGGTGAATGATCAGACCGGCGAGAACATCGACCGCATCATTCTGCCGATCAGCCGCACTGAATACGCGAGCTACCCGAACAAGGAACAGCAGGGCTTCCCCACTGTCTACTGGTTCGACCGCCTGATCAGTTCGTCGCGCTCCACTGGCTCCGCTGGCCCGTCTATCACCCTCTGGCCCGTGCCGAATGTGGACAATGGGCCTTCGACCCTGAAGTATTACCGCGTCCGTCAGCTTCAGGACTCGGCCATTCAGAACGGCCAGACGGTTGAAATCCCTTACCTCTGGCTTGAAGCGTTTGCCTACGCCCTCGCGCAGCGCCTTGCCCAGATCTGGAACCCGCAAGCCGTCGCCATGATCAAGCCCATGGCCGATGAAGCTTACACGATTGCGGCAGAGCAGAACGTCGAGACCGCGCAACAGTACATTTCGCCCATGATCTCTGGCTATTTCAGGTAAGGGGGCGTGAATGGGATACGCATCAAGGTCGGGCCGGGCCACTACAAGCGCCACTAACCCGCGCGCGTTTGCCGTCTGCGACCGCTGCGC
>Ga0114970_10001061_pt1 | contig 20644 bp, 36 predicted proteins | sample M_140205_XF_Meta_FD_87030 | JGI IMG/M metagenome (GOLD analysis project Ga0114970, IMG submission 87030) | Freshwater microbial communities from Lake Montjoie, Canada to study carbon cycling - M_140205_XF_MetaG | ecosystem: Environmental > Aquatic > Freshwater > Lake | place: Lake Montjoie... | reverse complement strand
GGCAATCCCTTAGAGATGTCCCCGACGCTTCTGCCTCGGCGACTCACTAACCCACTAACTACTTGAAGGAGTAGCCATGTCCATGTTGGACTCTTTGCGCGAATCTCGTGCAACCGCCGCAGCCGATGCTGCAGCACTCCTTGCTGGTGAAGTGACTACTGAGGCACTAGATGCAGCAGAAGCACGTCACGCAGAGATCACTGATCTCGACAGCAAGATTGAAACAGCAGAAGCTCTAGAGGCTCGCACTGCTGAACTCAAGGAAGTTCGCGCTGCTGCGAATGTTCCGACCTTCGGTTCTGCCGTTGTTACCCGTGAGGCCATGACTTACGACAAGGGTTCAGATAACTCTTTCGCTCGTGACATGATCAACGCTCAACTTCGTGGCGACCGTGATGCGTTTGACCGTCTGAATCGTCATCAGTCCGAAATGGCTGTTGAACTTCGTGACATCAACCGCACCGACACAAGCGGTGGCGACTTCGTTCCACCTTTGTACCTCATCAACGAGTATGCAGAGTTCGCTCGTGCTGCCCGTGTCACCGCTAACCTGACCACAAACATGGCGCTTCCGGCTGGAACTGACAGCATCAACATTCCTGCCATTACGACGGGAACTAGGGTTGGCCTGCAAGCCGCAGACAACTCAAGCACCTACGCACCAACGTCACCTCGTGACATGGTTACATCAACGGTCACTGGCCGTGTTGAAACCATCAGCGGTTTCCAGAACGTGTCGATTCAGCTAGTAGAGCAGTCCCCAATCAGTGGCGGTCTTGACAAGCTAATCTTCGGCGACTTGATGGCTGACTACGCATTGCAGTTGAACACTGCTGTTTCAGGCAATGGCGCTGGAACTGCTGGCTCACTGAAGGGCTTCGTCACACTTGGCACGGATAGCACAAACGGCATCCCAACCACTTGGACTGAAACCACTCCATCTGCAACTGGCGGTCTGACTGCTATCACGAAGGCAATCTCACAGGTTGTCACTAACCGTTACAAGGATGTTGATGCTATCGTAATGGCCCCGGCAACTTGGTACTGGTTGGCTTCACAGGTTGATGGCTCAAGCCGTCCACTCATCGTTCCAACTGGCAACGGCCCATTCAACGCTGGCGGCGTAACAACTGCTCCTGGCGCTGCTGCTGGTCTTGTTGGTTCAATCTACGGTGTGCCTGTCTACGTTGACGCAACACTCAAGAACACTGCAAGCACGAACCAGTCACCAATCTTGGTTGGCAAGTTCAGCGACAGCTACCTGTTCGAGTCGGGGGTCAAAACTCGTGTGCTTAATGACGTGCTGTCTGCAAACCTGACCGTTCGTTTCCAGGTCTACGGTTACGCTGCACTCATTCACCGCTTCGCTAAGGCCGTTTCTGGCATCAGCGGAACTGGCGCTGTAACGCCTTCAGGTTACTAATCTGAATCCGTCGGGTGGCGGCTCTAGGCTTAGGTCTAGGGTCGCCACTTGGCACTCTTAATACATCAGGGGATGGACTATGGGCAAGATGAAAACTTTACTTCTTGAGGCTGCGATTGCCATCGAGAAGGTGCTTGAAGCCGACGGCACGATTGAGCAAGTGTTGGAAACTGTCGACCAGATTTCTGACATTCGGGTGACGACAACGGATCGTGAAACCCGATGAGGTCACGGGAAACTGTGTGCATCGCCATTCCGCACGATGGCTCTATTGACACACAGTTGACGATTGACCTTGTCGGTTTGATGCGTGAACGTCGACCAAGGATTGACTCACTGCAATGTGTTCAGGGTCTGGGCCTTCTGGCTCGAACTCGCAACCTTATTGTGAAGAACTTCCTTGATGATTCTCACGCCGACTGGTTGTTGATGATTGACTCTGACCAGTCGTTGCCTTTGTCGGCTTTCGACTTGCTCATTGAAACTGCCCACAAGGATGACCGTCCGATTGTTGCCGGTCTAGTCTTCGCAGCGTTCTTTGAGAATGAGGCGCTTCGACCTGTCCCTGCAATCTACGAGTTGGCAGCTGACGGCGCAATGATTCCGTTGGACAAATACCCGAAGAACCAAGTGACACAGATTGACGGTGCTGGCACTGGTTGCCTGATGGTTCATCGTTCGGTTCTTGAGTCAATGCGCGAGAAGGCGAATCCGAACCAAGGAACTGACTGGTGTTGGTTCTTTGACGGTGCTATCGCTGGCCGTTGGTTCAGTGAAGACTTGCTGTTCTGCCGTAAGGCGACGGCTCTAGGTTTCCCCATCTTTGCCCACACTGGCGCAATTCTTGGGCATCACAAACAGTTCTGGCTCGATGAGCGCCAGCATGATTTGTGGAAAGCGCAACACAACTAATCTCTCGGGGGCAGTGAATCCCCTGCACTGTTCCCGAGTTCTATCTAAGGAGAAATCATGGCCTCAAGTTTCCCTGGCGGTTTGGACAATTTCACCAACCCTTCGGCTAGTGACACACTTGACTCCGCCACAGTGCCTCATGCTACCCAACACGCCAACGCTAACGACGCTATCGAGGCGATTGAGTCCACACTAGGGGTCAATCCTCAAGGCTCGTCTGCGACCGTTGTGGCTCGTCTGACGGCTTTGGATTCTACGGTGGCAGGGAAAGCGCCAGCATCAGGAATTAGCCCTTCGGCTGTTACTGGAACAGCGGTCACTCAGGCTGACACCGGAACTGTTACTTCGACGATGATTGCCAATGGCACAATTGTCAATGCTGACATCTCGGCTTCAGCTGCAATCGCCACTTCAAAGATTTCAGGTCTGGCAACTTCGGCAACTACTGACACCACGAATGCGTCGAACATCACTTCTGGCACTTTGCCGAATGCTCGCTTGTCGTCAGTTCCTAACTCTGCACTTGCCAACTCTTCGGTCAGCGTGAATGGATCAAGTGTTGCGCTTGGCGGTTCAGTTACTGTGACAGCAACACCGACCGATGGAACTGTGACTGATGACAAGATTGCATCAACGCTGAGTCCTTCAAAGATTACTGGAACGGCTGTCGTCACATCAGATTCACGCTTGAGCGATACTCGAACTCCAACTGATGCTTCAGTTACTGATGCCAAGATTTCTGGAACATTGAGTGCAGTCAAGATTGCTGGAACGGCTGCTGTTCTTGCTGTCGCTAACGCTTTCACTGTCGGCGGTCATGTCATCGCTAATGCTGTGACTACGGTCATTCCGTTAGCCATCAAGAGAGTCCTCAATCAGACCGCTGATCTCATCCAATACCAGATGAGTACCGGCACAGTTTTGGGTGGACGTAATACCAACGGTCAGATTTGGACTGGCAGCGCTACTGGAGTGTTTAAGTCTGTCGGTGGTGCTACAACTGCAGCATCAGGCGATGGAACTACGGCCACCATCACGACAACCACAGCAACAAACCTTGCTGTAGGTGATTTGATTGGAACGGCTGGTATCACACCTACTGGATACAATGCTGTGTCTGTAGTTACTGCAGTGAGTAACACTTCACCGTTTACTGTGTCGTTTGCCAACACCACAACGGGATCACAAACTGTTGCAGGAACTGTTTCTGCTGCAGTGCAGACGGGCAGTGTTGCTCGTAGCCTCGGAACTATTGCTGGAGCATTCAGAGCTGCATCGAGCGCAACATCAAGCACGGCAAACATTGTAGAGATACAAGATTCTGGTGGAAATGCTTTGGCATTCTTTAGAGGTGATGGAACATTACAGAATCAGGTTGATACTCGAAGCCCATCATTTAACTCGACGGCAAGCCGTTTTGCATTGTTGGCAATTAATGGTGGCGGAATGCTCCAGTTACAGAAAGCCACTGCAGGAAGCCCAGCAGGAACACAAGATTATGCCCGTCTAGGTCTGATAGCAGGAACAAACGCCAACACTTTAAAACTCGTTATCGCTGCAGGTAACGGTGGAGCAGTAACCACAATTGTTGACAACATTCCAAACCCTGCCTAATGGCTTGCCGTACTGGATGTCCTACACAGGACTGTGATTCATACGCTGATTGCTGCAAGTCAATTGCTATCGACCGCACAAGCTTGAAAGTGAAGTGACATTGTGACTTCAATGAAACCAAGAACACCATCAGCGTCGCAAAGTGTCGGCACTTATTACAACAGCAATGTTTTGTATCAAAGTGGTTTGACCTACAATCAAGCCTCAAGTTCTGGCGCTAACGCTAACTCTCGAACTGTTCCGACCGCCACTATGAAAGCGAGATAACTCATGGCTTCTTATGATCTCGGTGATGTTGTCGCTCTTGGTATCACTATCACCAACAGTGCAGGAACAGCACAGAACGCCACCGCTGTTGTGTGTACCATCACGCTTCCTAGCGGTTCTACGGTCACGCCTAGCGTTACTAACTCAGGCGCTGGCCTTTATGACATCGCCTACACTCCGACCCTGTCAGGTCGTCACACAATCCGTTGGGTGGCTACTGGCACGAATGCTTCAGCGTTCACTGATGAGTTCACTGTTCGTGACCTGACAACTTTGCCGGTCGTGTCGTATGACATGGCGCTGAGCCACCTCAACATCCCTGCCGCGTCAGCTGACGAGGATGAGATTCGCCGATTCATTGACGCTGCCCAAGACCTTGCCGAGAATTATGTGGGCGCTGTCCTTGGCCGTCGTACCTTGGTGGAAATGTATGACGGACAGACTGACGTTCTTCGTCTGCGCTCGCCTCGTGCGATTAGCATCACAGAAGTTGTCGAGTCTGGCGTGACTTTGGATTCTAATTCTTACAAGTTGGATGACACCGGTCAGCGACTCTACCGCTTGACCACCTCGACCTTGTCGGCTTCATCGTCGTTCGGTGCGTATGGGTTCTGGGCTTCTGGCGTGAATGCTGTCACGGTGACCTATATCGCAGGGTACACAGTGACACCGCCAGCAGTTCAGCAAGGCGTGTTGGAAATCCTGCGCCATCTTTGGCAGACTCAGCGTGGCGCTGCAACTGTCATGAACCGCATGGGTGCAGGTGACGACTTCTATTCAACGCCGACCTATTCCTTGCCTCGCCGGGCGATGGAGTTGCTCGATCCTGCCTCGTTGCCTGGGATTGCGTAATGGCTACCACTGCAGTTCCTCAAGTCATCAACGGAATCATCTCCGTTCTGGGTGCATCGTCAACACTGACGGGTGTTCGAATCTTTGACGGCCCTGAAGTAGACATGAGTTATCCAAGCGACTTCATCGCTGTGGGTCACGATGGCTCGGAAGATGGCGAAGTTTCGGTTGCCAGTGTGACTCAAATCTTTGAGCAACTTGGCAACATGAAGCAGTTTGAAGATGGCTCGGTTGATTGTTTCTTGTCGACGTGGGATGGTGGAACTAGCTTGTCTGCACGTCGGACTAGGGCTGGCGTTCTACTGTCTGCCATCGACACCGCTATTCGTGCCGATTCAACTCTTGCTGGATCGTGCATCTATAGCCAGTTAGCCTCACATCAAATGACCTATATGCAAACTGACCAGGGTGCAGCGGTCAACATCATTTTCACAATCACCTACCGAGCCAGAACCTAGGAGTTACTCATGGCAAAGATTAGAAATGTCTGTCAACTCGGCGACTTGTATGTGCCTGAACTTGGCATCGAAATCAAGTTTGACGAAGTTGTCGAAGTCTCAGACGAGATGGCTGCCCGAATGCTCGAAGCACCATTCAACTGGGCATCAGGGGATAGCAAGAAACAATCACCCAACCCAGTCGCAATGACTGAATCTCAAGAGGAGAAATAGCAATGGCAATCGGCTCAGGCATTGGCTCGTGGCTAGGCATCAAGAAAGAATCAACATTCAACACCACTGTCACCGTTGACCGTTTCTATGAGTTCAACAGTGAATCCACCAAGTATGTCAAGAACACTGTGGTTGGACAGGGTCTTCGTTCTGGCGGTCTTACACCTCGCGCCAACCGTCGTGTTGTCACGACCAAGGGCGCTGAAGGCGACTTTGAAATTGACTTGCCAAGTCGTGGTCTAGGTCTGTTGCTCAGTCTTGCAACTGGCTCTGTTCCGACCGGCACTCTTGCAAGTGGCGCTTACACCTATGTGTTCACGCCTGACGATTTGATTGGCGATTCATTCACCACTCAGGTCGCAACTCCTCAGTACGGTGGAACGCTTATTTACAAGACTCTCGGCGGTTGCAAGATGAGTTCGTTTGAACTCTCTGTCGGTGCTGGCGAAATCGCCAAGGGTAAGTTCACGCTCGATGGTGCAAGTTACACTAGCGGTTCATCAACCTCAGCAACACCTGCTTATTCAAACTTCGCTACGACTAACCTGTTCCATTTTGCTCAGGGTGCTGTCACTGACAATGTGTCCACAACTTACGCCAACATCAAGGACTTCACGTTCAGTGTTGACAACTCACTCAAGAATGATCGTTACAACCTAGGCGCTTCCGGTGTCAAGGCTGAACAAATCATCAACGGTTTCCGAGCCATCACCGGCAAGGTCACAGCTGAGTTCACTGACACGGTTCTTCTCGACAAGTTCCTTGCTGACACGACCGCTGGCCTGAAGGTCACGTTCACAGGTGCTGCCGCTGCGTCAACAACTGAGTTGCTTGAAATCGTTATTCCTGCCGCCAAGTTTGACGGTGACGTTCCTATGGTTTCAGGCCCTGGAACAATCGACGTTTCATTCGGCTTCACGGTCTACGATGACGGCACGAACGCTCCCTACACCATCAACTACCGCACACTAGATTCCACGCTCTAATGATTGAGGTGCGAGATGCCAAAGACTTTCATCGTCTAGCAACACGCATTGGAAAATTAGACAAAGAAGTCAAGAAAGAACTTCGCAAGAAACTGGTCAAAGTAAGCAAGCCAGTTGTGACCGAGGTCAAGGCGGCAGCCTTAGCGTTGCCGTCTGGCCGAGGTAAGAGTTCTATTCGCGTGAAGCAGGGCAATCGAGTGAGCCTTCGAACAGCCATCGCTAGGTCTGTTGGATCAAGAGCAACAACAACTCGCAAAGGTGCAGGTCTACACATCCGCGTGAATGCCAAGAAGTTCGAAGCAATCTCAGGAAGAACTAGCAGAGGCAAGCGTTACAGTTTGCCTTGGTATGTCGATGGTCGCGTGAAGCGTGGCTGGAAGCATCCTGTGTTCGGCGAGAACATGGACAAGCCTGAGACATGGCCTATCCAGAAGCCAACACCTTTCCTTGGCGTTACCGTCAGGAAGAGGGCTGGCAAGATTAGAAACGAAGTCAACGAGGCTTTCACCGATGCACTCAAAGAAGTTGGAATCAACTTCAGATAACAATCACAAGGGGAAATAATGGCAATCAAAATCGACGGCAAGATTTACAAGACACCTGAAGACCCAGGCGAACGTGGCCTGACTATGGGTGAGCAGCTGATGATTGAGCGCGAGTTCAAGCGCCCACTGGAGAAGTTGTTTGCTAATGCCAACATCTCGCCCAAGGCTTTCAAGTCGTTGTCAGATGAGCGCAGGGATTCCATCGAGGTTGAACAGCGTCAGATTTTCGCCATCATGGTGTGGGTTGCTCGTCGTCGTTCTGGCGAAGATGTGTCTTTCATCGAGGCTAACGACTTTGAGACCGACAAGTTCGAGTTCATTCAGGATGATGCCGACCCTTTAGCCGAATCCCCGGCGGAGTCTACGATCGAGTAATGGCGAACCTGCCACTTCTCATGCACACCTATCCAAGCGTGACACCTTGGAATGTGTGGGACTTGGATTCTGACGTGTTCGAACTATTACTGACCGCCGCCAATAACCGCTAGGAGTTGCCACTATGGCAAAAGATACCTCACTCACCTATAGCCTTTACGGCAAGGATGTGTCGGCTACTGGCGCAATGCGTAAGGTCGGCAAGGAAACCGATTCGATTGGCAAGAAGTTTTCTCAGATGGGAAAGGTTGCCGCTGCATCTTTGGCTGTCGCTGGCGCTGCCGCTGCAAAGTTTGCCTATGATTCACTGAAGGCTGCAGCTGAGGATGAGAAGAGTCAGAAGCAACTTGCACTGGCTTTGCAGAATACGACCAAGGCAACTCAGGGTCAGGTCAAGCAGAGCGAAGAGTTCATCAAAAATCTTCAGATGTCCTATGGCATCGCCGATGACAAGTTGCGACCTGCACTTGCAATGCTTGCTCGGGGTACTGGCAACCTAACTGAGTCACAGAACCTGATGAACTTGGCGCTCGACATTAGTGCTGGAACTGGCAAGGATTTGACTGCCGTTTCCAAGGGCTTGGTTCTCGCGCACAATGGGCAGTTCAGCGCATTGAAACGTCTGGGCATCCCACTTTCAGAGAGCATCATCAAGTCAAAAGACTTCAACGCTGCGACCAACATTCTGGCTCAGACCTTCGGTGGCGCTGCCAAGACCAATGCTGAAACTTTCAGCGGTCGCCTGGCAATCATGCAGGAACACTTGAAAGAGTCGAAGGAACAAATCGGCTATGCCTTAATGCCGACCATGACTAAGTTTGCTGACTATCTTGTGACCAATGTTGTCCCGAACGTGCAGGGATTCGTTGACGGCCTGACCGGTGTGAAGAACTCGGGTGGCGAAGCGATGCAGTCAATCTACGATCTAGGGCAGAAGACTCGAAACTTCTTCAAGTATCTTGGCGACCATCAACAGTTCTTGGGCAACATGGGCAAAGTCATTGCAGCAATCTTCATTGGCTCGAAAGCCTATGCTGCGGTGAATGCTATGGTTGGCGCTCTTGCAATTCTTCGAGGTGCTTTTGCAACAACGACAGTGGTTGCAGCGACGACCGCTGGCGCTGAGGCTGCAGCAACTGGTGGCGCAAGTCTTGCCGCTGCTATCCCTGCGATTGCTGCCATCGCCGCAAGTTTCGGCGTTCTGGGGATGCTTGCCGGTTGGGTGAATTATTCCCAACCAGAAGAGACACCAACACAGAAACTGCGTGGCGCACAAACTGGCGTGAAGCAGACTGGTTCAGACCAAGCACAGCGTCAACGTCGAACCGAATTGATTTCACCTGAGAGCGCTCATGAGAACGGAATGATTTGGTTCAACGGTCGTTTACAATTTGAACGACCTTGGATGCACAACGACAAGAATCAAAAGTTGGTTGGATTACATACTGCTGTTCCAGGCGTAGGCATGACCGGCTATCGAGCAGTTGGTGGTTCTGTCATGGGTCATTCAAGTTACATAGTCGGCGAGAACGGCCCTGAACTCTTCACACCATCAACCAGCGGTCGCATCACTCCGAACGGTCTAGGTGGCGGTTCAGGCATGACTGTTGTGGTCAACGTGCAAGGTTCGGTTGTGCATGAGAAAGATTTGGCAGTCACGGTTCGTGACAACATTGCACAGCTGATGCGTCGTCGAGGACTCAACCCTTCAATCCTTGGAGTGTAACCTGTGGCACTTTATGACGGCACGAATGCGCCACTGATTAAGGTCTACCTCGATACTGGCAACCGCACTTCTGGATTGTTCACGCTCGGATGGTCAACACTTGCGCCTTCAGGCACAGATGTTCTTGGCACTTACACACCTTTCACCACGTTGACTCAGATGCCAACAACAGATGTGAAGCGCATCAGTATTCGTCGAGGTCGCACTCGTGAGGATCAACAGATTCAGCCTGGCACTTTGGTCATGACGATGGACAACACTTCGGGCAGTTATGACCCTGAGTTCTCCAAGTCTGCGTTGATTACTGCCGCCAGCGGTAACGGAACAACTGTGACCTACACGTCAAACCACAATCTCAAGGTTGGCGACATTGTCACGATTATCAACCTGAGCGCTACTGCATTGAACCTCAGCCTTCAGACGGTCACCTCGGTGACAAGCACCCAGTTCACTATCGCTAACTCTGCGACGGGTAGTTGCTCAGGTCAATTGTCGGCTGCCTACTTCTCGGGATACGTCACGCCAAGCGTTGATTCAATCCTTGTCGCTGGAACTGGCATTCGAGTGACCGGAACTATCACTCACGGTGGTGGCCCTACCGAAGTTCCACTCTTCTCAGGTTTCATCGAGCAGATTGACAAAGACCTTTCGCTCGAACCTGTCGTCACATTCACTTGTGTGGATGGTCTGGCGATGCTGGGCAGAATGTTCACCGACATTGACACCACAGGTCTAGGCGACTACACCGCTATTTCTCGCATCTTGGATTCTTCAGGCTGGAACTATGGAACGGCTGGAAGTTCTAACAACCTTTACATTGTCAGCAAGATTGCAAAGAACGATGCGCTGTCCATGACTGACCCTATTGTCAGCACTCAAGCAGGTGCGATGTTCTATGTCAGCACAAGCGGTGAAGCCACTTGGTTGAACTATGGGGTGTTCGCGCCTGGTTCATTCGCTTCCAAGACTGTGCGCTTTGTCATGACTGACACTCGTGCGAGTTCTGATGTTGTTGAGTATGACGAAATCAGTGTCATCGGTGGCGAGAAATACATGACCAACAGTGTGACTGCAAACAATACTGATCCGAACGGATTCGTCAGCACCCCCACAAAGTTCAACCAATCGAGCGTCATCAAGTATGGAACATTCGCCAAGCAGGTTGACACGTTCTATTCGACCGGCAACATTGCAGCAATCACCCAGCAACTAGCTGACCAGTTTGCTTTCCCACGTTATCGAGTGGACAGCATCGGGTTTGAATGTGTCGGGTTCTCCGACAATCTTTGGTATGAGATTCTCAACGCTGACCTTGGTGTTGCAGTGCAGGTTGTTCGTAATCCAATCTACGGTTCAACACTCAATTACAATTGTTATGTTCAAGAAATGAACCACGACATCTTGCCGAACTCTTGGCGGATGTCTTTGACACTTAGTCCCGGAACTTAGGAGAAGACATGGCCGCAGGATTCCCAGCGAAAACCTCATTCACTGATGGTGCTGTTTTGCCAGCCTCAGACTTGAATGACTTGGGCGGAACAATTAACAAGGTCTACAACGGCGGAACTTATCCGAACCAGTTGTCCTACACCTCAACCGCTGACTCGGTGCTTCGACCATTACCGTTTGCAACCTCAACCGATAAAATCACTTACGCAACCAACATCGCACAGAACGCTGGCGCTTCGGTGACGGTCACCTTTACTCGATCCACACGATTCACTCAGAATCCAATCCTGACTTTGACTGCTGAAATCACTTCAAGTTCAGGCACACCTTATGCGGCGACCTGCGTTGCTAGCGTCACGACTTCAGGCTTTACCGCGAGAGTGTTGAATGTCAGTCCAACTGCTGTCACAATCACGAACACTTATCTGCATTATCACGCCATTCAAATGACCTCAGCTGCGGCTGACAACAACTAGGGGAACTCATGCTTTGGGACTTAACCTGCCACACTCCTGACTGTCACAACGACGGCTTCACTGTGCAATTCCCTGACCCTGCCGAACTTGTGATCTGTGGCGGTTGCCATCAGGAAATCACCGACAAGTCACCAACCGAAACCAAGGAGTCCTAATGGCTATCACTTCCGCGCAATACTCAATCACTACAACCGCAAGTCAGATTGTTGCCGACTCGGTCGCAGCCGAAGAAGTTCATCTTCACACCTCGGGTGGCTTGCTGTATGTCGGCGATGCTGGCGTGACAACTTCCAATGGTCTTCGCCTAGATTCAGGCGACAAGATTACTTTCAACACTCACACTGGCCCGATGTATGCAGTGACCAACACCGGCACTACGACTGTTTATGTCGCTGTAGTCGAGAAGTAATCTCATGAACTTGTCCGACACCTCAAGCCTTGTCAGTATTGTCAGTTTCTTTGCAGCAATCCTTGCTGGCGCTTTCGGTATTTGGCGACGAATTGAATCACGCCAGAATGAGTTTCAAAGTCAACAACTGAGAATCTGTGACAGGTTGAACTTCATCGTTGCGCAGTTCGGGCCGAACGGTGGCGGATTACGTCAAGCGGTCAACGAGATGTCAAACAAGATTGACAAAATTGAACAACGCCAGATTACTATCGGCGACAAACTTGCTCACCTTCAGGGTGAGTTCGACAACCACATCGACTAGGAGTGAACATGGCATGGCCAACAAAACTTACTCGCAAGGTAACCTGCGCCTATGGCACGAAGGGGAAAGTCTGGATGTCAGGTTGGCATCAAGGCGTGGACATTGGAGCGCCAATTGGCGACCCAGTCTTTGCCGCCGCCAATGGAGTCGTTGTCGGTGTGGGCATCTGGGGTTCTAGCTTTGGCAAGTTCTCACCTGTGGTCAAGCATGGCAAGTGGTACACCGTATATGCCCACGTTTCCAAGTGCCATGTCAAGACAGGCGACAAGGTCAAGATTGGTCAACACATCGCTGATGTTGGCGTTGAAGGTAACTCCAGCACTGGCTCACATCTGCACTTCGAGATTCAACCAACTGCGAACTGGCAGGTTGGCGGTTCTCGTAATCCAAAGTTCCTTCTCGCCTACACTGGCAAGAATCCGTTGATGCGAGTTGTTCGCAGATTAGGTGGCAAGTAATGAACCCAAAACTTCAATCAGTCCTGGCGACCTATGCTCAGTCTTTGCTGGCCTGTGTGATCACTGTGATGATGTCGCTCAACGTGACACCATTCACCATGACTCACAATGACCTAGTGAAGATTGGCAACGCAGTGTGGGCTTCGCTTGTCCCTGTGCTGGTTCGTGCCTTGAACCCAAAGGATTCAGCGTTCGGAATTGGCACGAAGTAGTTCAGCCTTTAGTCTAGGTTCATGGACTTCATAGCCGAACTGAACGACCTGCACGTCGCTAAGAGTGTCGCTCGACCTTTGTGTTCCGTTAGCACTGTTCTTGCAACTCTTCCCGACGAAGAACGTGAAGCCTTATTGGCTGCCCTTGGCAATCGACAGATACGCCACACCGACCTTGCTCAGGTTCTTTCCAACCGAGGCTTCAAGGTGAGCGCTGTCACTGTGAGCCGTCATCGCAATCGTGGGGAATCCAACGGTTGCCGGTGTCCTCGATGACGCTGTCTGACGACCTTTCCAAACTTGCCAGCGCCGGTCAATCTGGCTCTGATACTCGCACCACCAATACGCCCGAAGCATGGCGACCTCGACTTGAGGTTGATCCTGCTTCGGGCGGTTTCTTTGTGTCCACACCTCGCACCGCCGGTGATCTGCCAGATGCCATTGACCTGCTGGGCGACTTCGACCTTGACCCAACCCAGTGGCGTGTCACTGGCGTGCGGCGTTCGAGGTGGCAGAAGTATGACGGCGACTGGCTTGAGTCTGCCAGAGTCAACATTGTCCCAGCCGACCAACTTCATTCGTCAACTGACGATTCTGACCTTCAGGCGCTTATTGACCATGTAGAAAGGTGGCGACCACACGCCCGAATAAAGGCACACACAGGCAATCTCAGCGCCGTCTACGCAATCGGCGATACACAGTGGGGCAAGGATGCAGGAGACGGCACAGAAGGCACTGTGAGGCGTGTATTGACCGGCATTGAGGAATCTGTCCAGCGACATCGAGACCTTATTCGCATCGGTCGACCAGTGGGAACTGTTGTGTTGCCACAGATGGGCGATTGCATCGAAGGCAACGTGAGCCAGAACTCAAAGATTCTTGGACGAGTAGACCTCAGCACCACCCAACAGGTCAGGGTTGCCCGTCGAATGCTTCTGGCATGGATCAAAGCATTCGCACCATTGACCGACAACCTCATCGTGCCAGTTGTCCCAGGCAACCACGACGAAGCGCAACGGTTTGTCATCGGTGATGCCATCGACTCATGGCAAATTGAGGTGGTCTCAGCTGTGCAGGATGCTTGCGCCGAGAACCCTGCCCTTGCTCATGTCCAGTTCCGCTACCCCGATAGCGACCATCAGACCTTGGCGCTGAACGTGTCAGGGTCAATCCTTGGGCTGGCGCATGGTCATCAGTCGCGTGATGCAGTCAAGTGGTGGCAAGGACAGGCGACAGGGCGAACGCCAGTGGGTGACGCTGACGTTCTACTCACTGCCCACTATCACCATTACAAGGTCGCTCAAGTCGGGCCACGCCTATGGGTGCAACTCCCTGCGATGGATGGCGGCTCACCTTGGTTCAGAGATCGTGCAGGGTTAGAATCACCGACCGGCATCGTGTCATTTGTTATGGGTGAGAGTTACGACCCACGCCGAGATTTGTCAGTTCTAGCAGGGGAGCAAAGATGAACACCGCAATCATCGTGCCAAGTCGACACCGACCGCACAACATCAAAGAGCTGCAACAGTCACTCATTGACACCGAAACAATGTCACGCCTGTTTGTTGTAGTCGACGAGGATGACAAAACACTTGACCAATACCTGTCACTCGAAAATAACTTCACCGAGGTGCTGACCTTCGAACGTGGTCGCAAAGGCATGGCCGACCCACTCAACAACGCTGCAAGGCAACTGATCACAGATGAGCGCTGGGAGTATTTCATTTTCGTTGGTGATGACCATCGACCTCGAACCTTGCAATGGGACAAAGTGTGGCGCACAAACCTTGACGACCTTGTGACAGGGCTGGTCTATGGTGACGACCTATTCCAGCAAGAACAACTTCCAACCGCCATCGGAATGACCAGAAGCATTGTGGAAGAACTGAACGGCATGATCCCTGAAGGGTTCGCTCACCTGTACCTAGACAATTTCTGGCTTCGCCTAGGTCAAGACCTGAATGCTATCCGCTACCTGCCCGAAACTGTCATCGAGCATCTTCACCCAATCGCCGGGAAAGGTGACTGGGATGCTGGCTATCAAGAAGTGAACTCTGCCGAAATCAACAACGCCGACTCTCAGATGTTCCACACCTACATTCAAAGCGATGGCTACCGTCAGCTAGTAGAAAGACTCAGCGCATGAAAATACTTATCACAGGTGATGCTGGCTTCGTCGGTCGAGCATTCCATCGACACTTTGCTTCAAGTAATCATGTGATTGTTGGCGTGGACATTGTCAACGGAGTAGATGCCCGTGACTTCTTCCGAACCGATAGCACCAAGTTTGACCTAGTCATTCACTTGGCGGCTGTTGTTGGTGGTCGACGAATGATTGAAGGCTCACCACTGGCGCTGGCGGTTGACTTGTCCATCGACGCTGAGATGTTCGGCTGGGCATTACGCACGAAACCTGAACGCATTGTCTACTTCAGCAGCTCTGCCGCATACCCGATTGTGTATCAGGAAAATGGCTGGCGAACTCAACTGACAGAGAATCACATTGACCTGAGCAACATCCAGAATCCTGACCTCACCTATGGTTGGGCAAAGTTGACCGGCGAGATGCTGGCAAGTCATGCCAGGGAACAAGGCTTAAAGGTGTCGGTGTTCCGACCGTTCTCAGGTTATGGCGCTGATCAAGACTTGGACTATCCGTTCCCGAAGTTCATTGAGCGAGGACTGAACCGCCAGACACCATTCCAAGTGTGGGGTGACGGGAAACAAGTTCGGGACTTCATCCACATCGACGACATTGTGGGTGCAGTGATGGCTGGAGTCGACGCTGGCATCGAGGTGTCAAACTTGTGCAGCGGTCGAGCAACCTCATTCAACCAACTGGCCGAACTGGTCATGCTAACTTCTGGCTATCATGCGCCAGTCGAACACCTCACCGCCGAACCTGTCGGAGTTCAGTATCGGGTCGGCAATCCTGAGTTCATGCTCAGTTACTATGAGCCGAAGATTAGTTTGGAGCAGGGAATCCTGATGGCACTAGGGGAGCAAAGATGAAAGACCTCAACCGCAAGGACATCCTCGATCAGGCAACAGCGCTGACAACTGGCGACCGTAATGCTCAGCATGGCAACCCTTACGAGAACCACGACAACATCGCCCGAATCTGGTCGGTCATTCTTGGGCGCAAGGTTGAACCGTTCCAGGTGGCGCTGTGCATGGCAGGGTTGAAACTTGCACGACTGTCGGGAAATCCAGATAACATGGATTCATACATTGACGGTGCAGCGTATTTGGCTATTGCAGGGGAACTGGTCAACGCAGACCGACTGTGACACATAACTGAATAGGGCTTAAGGCCCAAGACGACCCTTGTTGCGGCGCTCGATTTCAAACCCTTTGAGCCTGGACAAGGGTCGTTTTTGTTATATTCCTAGGCGTGAAATATAACAAAAGAGTTATCAAAAATACTTTGCCAAAATCCTTGACATTGGATTCCAAGCGAGTAGTGTTCTAAGTGTCGGTAGGACAACCGACAAGGACAAAGGACAAAGAAATGTTGAAACTAGAATCACTCAAAGCAAAGACCAATCATGAACTCATCGACCTCATCGAACTTGACGTGCTTGACCACGAAGGCGATGGCATGGTTCGCCGAATCCTGAAAGACCGTCTCGAAGGTCTGGATGAAATGGTCAAGTCAGAAGTTCTTCACGACAAGATTGTGAGCGCCTAATGTTTAACGCATGGAACAACGCACCTTGGACTGCTCGCGGTCTCAAGTTCAAGTGGGTCATTGAGAGCATCGTCTTCCTTGGCTTGACATTTCTGCTCATGGCTTCGCCGAAGGGTTGGAACTAACATGAAGAAGAATGATGTCGATACGTTGGAGAAGTTGCTGGCGGTTGCTGACGTGCTTCGTGAGTTGAAGCACAACCTTCGCATCTCACCTGATGGCGCTGTTGCACTTGGCTACATTACCGAGCGCCTAGAACGTGCATTGGAATGCAACAAGTGATGTCGCCTTATTTCGCTATGATTGGACATGAGAGTTCGAACGCTCACCTTGGTGGCGCTCCCTTGCACTTGTCCTACGAGGTTGAGCGCCACCTACCCTTGGGCGGTGTCGCATGAGTGCCACAGACAAACCTTTCACAGAGATGTCAGCCGTCGAATGGCTGGAAGAACTTGAAGGTCTACTTGCTAAGCAAGGCATTCCACAGACCTACATCATCGCCTCTCTGGGCCGTAGGGATGGCATCACGTTCATGCCTAAGCAGTGGTACGACACCTGGATTCGCACCCACAATGAAACGCTGGCGCAGCTGGAAGCCTTGGGGGTTGCAGTCGCATGAGTGATCCATACGAGTTCCCTGACCTAAGCAAAGGTTCATGCATAGGCATAGACACCGAACTGTTCTTCCCTGCAACTGGCGTGAACACCTGCCAGACCATCAAGAAGATGTGTGCCGAATGTCCGGTCGTGAAGGCTTGCCTCAACTACGCCCTGCACGTCGAGGTGGACGGTGTGTGGGCAGGGACAGGCGTGAACCAGCGCCGAGACCTTCGCCGAGATTTGGGCATCAAGGCAGTTCAGATTCAGACCCAATACACCACCGATGCAATGAAGAGTCAGACTCAATACGCCATCGACGCTCGCAAACGTCGAGCAAAGCGTGAGGCAGAACAGGATCAAGTCGCATGAACAACCCGTTATGTGGCGACTGCTGCCGAGAACTTCGGTGGTACGAGAAGGCAAAGATTTGGCTCTGTGGGCATTGCTCAGGATTCACCCGATGAGCGATTCATTGTTTGAAGTTGATCGTGAAATGGTTGCCAGCCCAAAACTCTTCAACCTCAGAATCATTGGCGCTCCAGCTGCTTGCAAATTGAACGCAGAATGGCACAGCAGATTCCCGATTATTAAATGGGGAAACGTGGTTCGAAATGTTCATTATGTCTGTTACACCGCCGACTTCAATCATGTTCCTTATGCGGTTGCTATCTGGTCAACACCAATCGCCGCAAATAGGCTGAAAGATGGGAACAAGTTGTTGGAACTGCGTCGGATGGCTATCTGTGACCATGCACCCAAGAACACTGCGACCTGGATGCTTGGACAGATGAAGAAAGACATTAAGCAACGATTCCCTGATGTCATTAGGTTGATTAGTTATCAAGATTCTGAAGCACATTTTGGCACAATTTACAAGGCGGCAAACTGGCAGTCGGTATCTACGTCAATCAAAGGCATGGACTGGAAACAGACAGGTCGTGAACGAAATGAAGCACAATCCACAGCCATAAAGATTAGATGGGAAATGGACTTATGAGCAGGAACAAAGCCAAAGGCACGTCAGCTGAAACTGCCGTCGTCAACTACCTCATCGCTCGTGGCTACGTTCACGCCGAGCGCAGGGCGCTGGCAGGTGTCAACGACAAAGGTGACGTTGCCGGACTGCCAGGTGTGTGCATCGAGGTGAAGGCTCACAAGTCCTACTCGATTCCTGCATGGCTCAAAGAGTTGGCAGTAGAGAAGGTCAACGCCAAGGCACAGGTCGGAATCCTTGTGGTGAAACCTGTCGGTGTTGGATCAACGAACACTGGCGCTTGGTGGGCAATCATGCCACTGGAACAAGCTGTGGACTTGCTTGACAGGTCAGGTGTAGGAAGATGAAGCCTCAGTCTTTCAACTTCGCTTTCGGCAATGCTCAACGCTGGGAAAGCGCCAACTGTGCCAACACCATCTTTCCTGACCTGTTCTTTCCGACCTCACTCGAAGAGGTCGAAGCGTCAGAGCCGATGATTCAAGCCATCTGCAAGGATTGCCCAGTTCGCCAGGAATGCCTTCAACTGGCACTCAGCAACAAAGACTTCAACGGATACTTCGGCGGAGTGTCGCCCGAAGACCGTCGGAAAATGTCGGCTGACAGAAGTAGAGTCAGGCGTGGCAACAGTAAAGAAGTGATCCGACTCATGGAAATGGGTTGGTCATTGCAAGACGCTTGCGACGAGGTCAACATTCTGCCAGCCTCATTCGCTAAGTGGAAGAACCAAGGAACACAAACAAACAAGGACAAGGACAAGAAATGAACACAATGATTTGGGTGACGAACTTCGTCATCGCTTTCACCGCTTACAAGGTCGGCCACTTTGTAACCCTTCGCAACCTGAAGATTGCAGCTGAGAAGTTGATGGCTGACATCACTGCCGACAATCAGACCGGTGCGCCAATCGGTGCAGGTCTCGCCCGAGAGATGGGGATCGAACTGTGAGCGTCGAAATCAACAACATCGAAATTGACTTTGACCCTGAGATTGCTCGCTGGGTTGACGAATACAAGCGCCTCAAGTTAGAGGCTGCACAGATTGCCGAACAGATTGACATCGCACGAAGCCACATCGAGGCTGCACTTGGCTCGCATGAGATTGGCACTGTGGCAGGTCAGCCAGTTGTCCGTTGGGCAGTGGTGGAATCCGAGCGCATCGACGTGAAGAAGTTGCGCGAAATCCTGCCACAACAGGCGCTCGATGTAGTGACCAAGCGTTCACTCACTCGACGGTTCACAGTCCTCACCGGGAATGAGACCTACTGATGACAGTCCCAACCTTTGCCTCGCCAGTGACACTTGAACAGGCACTCAAGGACACCATCACGAATGTCATTCGTGCAAAGTCGGCGAACAGTCCACGATCTAAAGTGGTCAACATTGGGCCGTCGGAAATCGGTGACCCGTGTCTGCGGAAGTTGGCTTACAAGATGGTGCAAGTGGCCAAGGTCAATGACTACTCCGACCCTTGGCCGAGCATTAGCGGAACAGCGATTCATGCGTGGTTGGCTGAGGCGTTCGAAGCTGACAATGGTGACGCTGACTGGCTTGTCGAACATCGGGTCGAGGCTCGACCTGGACTGTCAGGAACTCTTGACCTGTTCGACCGAAAGACTGGCACAATCATCGACCACAAATGTGTCGGCGCAACCAGCATGAAAACCCGAAAGGCTGACGGCCCAACGGAACAGCAAGTGATCCAGTTGAATGTCTACGGCTACGGGCTGGAACAACAAGGTCACGAGGTCAAGAAGATTGCGCTGGCGTTCTACCCACTCGGGGGAATGTTGACCGGAATGCACACTTGGGTCGGTGACTATGACAAGGATGTGGCAATCGAGGCAATGCTGCGCCTAGACTCAACGGTTGAGTTGCTGGCTATGCTTGACCCTGAAGAACATCCTGAGCGCTGGGAACTCGTGCCAGCCTCAACCTCACGGAATTGCACCTTCTGCCCTTGGTTCATGCCAGGGTCAGACAAACTCGCTATCGGATGCCCAGGAGGCTCAAAGTGAAAACACTATTCACAGTTATCGTCGCAAGTTCAGTGGGCTTGCTGACAGGTTTCAGCGCTGCCCTGTTCTTTCAGGCGCTCGGAAGATTCAGCGCCGAAGAAGATGCTCGTCAGAGTTATCTCACATTCGACCCTTGGGATGTTCTCGGTGATCCGCACGACAAGCACACCGACGACAATCTCACCAACTAGGATTCCGCTGACAACCGTCAACGGATAAACACAACAAAGGACAAACTATGTTTGCAGCTCCATCGACAGGGTCAGACTCTGTCAAGCCGGCCGACCTACTCGGCCACCTTCTCCTTGTCACTCCACTTGAGTTCAAGGAATCCATCACGACCGCATTTGGCGAGTCATCAGCCATCGCTGTTGACGTAGTCGACCTAGACACGAATGAGGAATACCACGACGTGCTGTTCTTCGGGCGTGGACTCATCGCTAACCTGAAGTCAAACATCGGCGCTCAGGTTCTCGGCAGAATGGCACAAGGGATTGCACGGCCCGGACAGTCTGCGCCCTGGGTACTTGAAGCCGCCAACGACGGTGACACCCAAAAGGCTGTCGCCTATGTTCAGGCAAAGGCAACTGGCAACATCAGCGCACCTGCGCCAACGGCAACACCTGCAACCACGCCAGTGGCAGATGTGAACGATCCTGCCATCGC
>Ga0114970_10001060_pt1 | contig 20659 bp, 21 predicted proteins | sample M_140205_XF_Meta_FD_87030 | JGI IMG/M metagenome (GOLD analysis project Ga0114970, IMG submission 87030) | Freshwater microbial communities from Lake Montjoie, Canada to study carbon cycling - M_140205_XF_MetaG | ecosystem: Environmental > Aquatic > Freshwater > Lake | place: Lake Montjoie... | reverse complement strand
GGAAGTTTGGGCTATAACTTTAAGAATCCAAAAGACAAATTGGGATTGATGCTAATAGCTGAAAATTGGAGAGCGCTTATTAAAGACAATGCCACACAATTAAGTAATAGAGATTTGACCAATTGGGCATTTGCAGCATCTAACAAATTGGGATGGATTAATTTCGGCCGTTTCTATTCCAGCAAAGAAGAAAAAACAAATGTGAGTGTGGATATCACCCCTCAAAAAAATATAGATTTTTATTTGGTATTTAAACAAGAAAAAATGTTATTGCCCCAAATCACTGAAGGTAAAGATTTCACCAAGGACAAGATTATTCCCAAAGGGTTGCAGGCTAAACTGGTTGTGCTTAAATATGAAAAAGGACAACCCTATTATTTTATAAAAGACATCACAATTGGCGAACCTCAGATTCATGTTGAGTTTAAAGCTGCCAGCCCTGTTGAGATAAGAGAAGCCTTTAAGATACTAGATAATTAAAAAAAATAGTTTATTAAGCTCTAACCATTTATCTTCGTTAGATAATTCAATAAAAATAAAAACGATTAACCATTTTAAACAAATTAACATGAAAAAATTTATCAAATTTACGGGAGTAATAATGCTTGCCACAATGGTATTTGCTGGTTGCTCAAAAGAAAAACAACTTAAGGGAAGATTGGAAGGCACTTGGAATATAGACAGACTTGATGCTACAATATCTGGCACTAACATCCCCTTCACCAATTGTGGCACTTATACATTCAATAGTGATGGTAGCGGTGTTTCATCAATTACGCTAATTGGAACAACTGCTGATGTAACGAATTTTACATGGACTAATACTGCCACGTCAATTACTACCACAGAAACAGCTACAACAACAAATCCCAATCCCGACAAAACACCCATGGTGTATACAGTTAAAATCAACGAGAAAACCAAACAAGAATGGACTGCAACTTCAACAGACAATGGCGTTACTTCGACTGGAATTTTTACTTTAACTAAAAAATAATTCCTAAATATTTATCGAATAAAAAACCTGCTAAATACTTAGCAGGTTTTTTTTATGCCATTATTATAACGAATACAATGGAAATTCTGAAGCCAATTTAATTACTTCTTGCTCCACATTCTTTATAATACTTTCGTTTTCATTATTAATCAAAACATTGTCGATCATCTGGGCTACTTGTATAAATTGCTCAGGACCGAAACCGCGGGTGGACATGGCCGCAGTGCCTATACGCATACCTGAAGTAACAAAGGGTGATTTATCGTCGAAAGGCACCATATTTTTGTTTATTGTAATACCTGCTTTTATTAAAGTATTTTCTGCTAATTTACCATTCAAATCTTTAGAGCGAAGGTCGATCAACATCATATGATTTTCGGTTCCATTTGATATAACTTTATATCCCAATCCCACAAACGCATCTGCCATTAGTTTGGAATTATTTATCACATTACCACAGTAATTTTTATATTCATCAGTGAGTGCTTCGCCAAATGCGATGGCTTTTCCTGCTATCACATGTTCCAGCGGACCACCTTGTGTGCCGGGAAATACAGCACTATCCAATATCGCACTCATCATTTTTATTTCACCTTTTGGAGTTGTAAATCCCCATGGATTTTCAAAGTCTTTTCCCATCATTATAATACCACCACGGGGTCCACGCAAAGTTTTGTGCGTAGTGCTAGTTATTATATGACAATGTGGTAACGGATTATTCAAATATTTTGCAGCAATTAAACCGCTGGGATGTGCGATATCAGCCATTAGCAAAGCTCCTACCCTATCTGCTACTTCACGTAGTTTTATATAATTCCAATCGCGTGAGTATGCGGATGCTCCGCATATAATAAGTTTGGGTTTGCATTGTAAAGCTATCGTTTCAATTTTATCAAAGTCTATAAGTCCCGTTTCGGGTTCTACACCATAGAAATGGGGATTATATAACTTGCCAGAAAAATTCACTGAAGAACCATGTGTTAAATGGCCGCCATGACTTAAGTCGAAACCTAAAATATTGTCTCCCGGTTTTAGGCATGCAAGCATTACTGCTGCATTTGCTTGTGCTCCACTATGTGGCTGCACATTGGCCCATTCCGCTCCAAACAGCTGTTTCAATCGATCTATAGCGAGTTGCTCAACTTGGTCAACAATTTCGCAGCCACCATAATAACGTTTGCCGGGTAAACCTTCAGCATATTTATTAGTAAGGCAGGTTCCCATTGCTTCCATTACTTGTTTACTCACAAAATTTTCGCTAGCAATAAGTTCTATTCCTGTTTGTTGACGGTGCAATTCTTTGCTTATCAAATCAAATACTACTTGGTCTCTTTGCATGATGCATGATACTTTATTGGGGCGCAATTTAGCACTGCTATTTTAAATCTTTGTTACTTATTTTATCACAGATTTTACAGATATGTTCAAACGGTTGAAACCGATGGCAATTGAGCTGATTTAATTTGTTATGATATGCTTTAGTTCCCTATTTTTGCGATATTCTTTTTACTTCTAATATATTATAATAATGAATAATGATAAATTAATTTTTCGCTTGGTCATGGCGGTTTCTATTTTTGTTTTTGTGGTGGTGGTGATACTTAATGAAAAAATAATTCCACGTCCTACATTATCTGTTGATCAACTCAAAATAGTTTATATGCTGCCGCTGCTCAATGCCATTATTAACGGCACTTGCACGGTATTATTATTATTATCTTTATATATGATAAGAAGGAAGAAAATTGAAGCACATAAAAAGATAAATATTACTACTTTTTTATTGTCTGCTTTATTTTTGGTAAGTTATATAACTTATCATTATTTGGCTGGTGACACGATTTATCCCAAAGATAGCTCCACAAAAGGATTATATTATTTTATATTGACAAGCCATATTATATTAGCGGCTGTAGTTCTGCCACTCATACTGCTAAGTTTCCACAGAGGCTTGCAAATGCAAGTAGCAAAACATAAGAAATTGGTGAGGTGGTCCTATCCTGTATGGTTGTATGTAACAATTACAGGGGTGATTGTGTATTTAATGATATCACCATACTATCCTTATTAGTGGGTAGTAATTGGTAGCTATTGGCTGACGCCGGATTTATTACAATGTCATCCCTTAGGGATTTTATTGTATTTTAATTTGCTCCGATTTCTTTGCAATGATTTCTGGTTTTTCTTTAAAGATTACCACTTTGCCGGTAATACATATATTCTTTCCTTTCAAAAAGTCGGCAGGTTTGTATTTGAAATTTTTTACATCATCTTTGAATATAACAACAACAAAGGGTGCATTCGGATAGTCCGCTCCGATATTTAGCATTATCACTCCTGCTTTTGTAACATGTGTGCCTGCCACTTGTGCGCAGATGGTAACGATAGAATCCTCAAAATACTTAGCTGAATCGGGTGAAACAGTTTGAGCTGAACTGTATGACACAGCTGCTGTTAGCAATAGTAAAACAATGTATATTTTTTTCATAAGTTTATATATTTTATTAAATTAAAATCCTCCTTTTGAACCAATACCAAATACTATACCACCCATTAGTTGGAAAGAAATATAATGTGGGTTTTCATTTAGTTGTGCAGCTTGGTTGTCGTAAAAATAATAGAGGCCGCCCTCTCCTATCACACGCATATTGCTCCAGAATTGGTAATGCACCCCATACGCTGCCTGTAGACATAGCGTAATTTTTGATTCGCGATAAGTATATGGTGTTAGATATCTTGAATCAGGAAGATTATTAGTATGAGTGTATTGCATCTTTGTAATGCCTGCAGCACCTGCCAAGTAAAAACCATAGTCATCATCATATTTGGTTTCTTGTATATAATAGTGATAATGATACATCAGTGAAAAAAAACTGGCATTATATGATATTGTTGTATCAATAACTGCCGGTGCAGTTCCTACTGCTTTAGCTTGTAAATGAACATTGTCCTGAAATTTATTGCTGGTAAAATAGGAAGCACTGAAACAATTTTCATCTCCATTATTATTAGTAAAACTATAACGTGCAGTTAAACCCGGAACAAATCCAATCTTCTTTATAAATATTTTTGCATCCAAACCCAATGCCAAGCGTGAGCTAGACATCTCGTAATCGCTTTGGGCAAACAAGGTTGCTGATGAGGTTAAGAAGGCAAATATTATTAGAAGTCTAAGCATTTTTTGGTATTGTGACTTGGGATACGGGATTTGGGATTGGGGGTTATAGTATTAATTTAAATGATTTTCGATGGAGTTATCATATATAGATTTCCAGTTTTTTGCAGAGCCAAGTTGTAAATTGTTTACTGAAATTTCTGTTGCGGTTACTTTGCCTAGTTTGGAAAAATATATATTATTTGATTTCAAATGAGTTTCGAAATTTTCTATATTGTTTTGTGATATACTTACTATCACTCTCGATTGTGCTTCGCCAAATAAATAAGCATCTTTTCTTATATTGTTTTCTGTATTAAGTTCAAAACCTAAACCGCTTGCAAAGGCTGATTCCATTAGGCATACCAACAATCCACCATCTGAAATATCATGGGCTGATTGTATCAATTTATTTTCTATAATACTTGTTACAGCTTGTTGTATATTATACTCTTCATCTATATCAAAATGCGGACAAGGAGATTGTTCTACTCCCATATATTTTGCAAGATATTGCGAACTTCCGATATCATTTTGATGTTGACCAATTATATATATAATATCGTTTGCATTTTTAAAATCTAAGGTCATGTGATTGGCAGAATCCATCAGTCCTATCATACCAATTGTAGGAGTTGGAAATACGGCATTCTCATCAGACGATTGATTATAAAAACTCACGTTTCCTCCAGTTACTGGAGTGCCAAATTTACGGCAAGCATTTCCCATTCCTGTAACAGCATTTACAAACTGCCAATATACACCGGGCATATAAGGATTTCCGAAATTCAAACAATTGGTTACACCTAATGGAACACCGCCTGTACAAACTATATTTCTTGCCGCTTCTGCTACTGCTATGGCTCCACCTTGCAATGGATTACTATATACATATCTACTATTACAATCCACCGTCATTAATATAGATTTATCTGTGCCGCGTAATTTCACAACGGCTGCATCGCTAGGTTTATTAGTAGTTTGCGTGATAGTGCCCACCATCGAATCATATTGATTATATACCCAACGCTTGCTTGCAATATTGGGATTGGCTAACATTTTACCCAATATATTTTTCAAATTTTCTTCATTCAGTTCTATATCTTTTATATCATTGATATTATACTTTTCGATTTCTTTTATATATGCGGGCTCGCTATATTCACGTTCGTATACAGGAGCACCACCGCCTAGTACGAGGCTCTCTGCGGGTATATCAGCAACCAAGTTATTGTTCATATAAAAACGAACATTTTTACCATCAGTCACTTCTCCAATTTGATTATAAGTAAGGTCCCACTTTTCAAAAATCTCTTCTAGTTTTCTTTCAAATCCTTGCTTCACTACCACCAACATTCTTTCCTGACTTTCAGATAAAAGTATTTCCCAATCTTTCATTCCGGGCTGGCGTGTGGGAACTTTATCGAGCCATACATCCATGCCACATTCACCTTTAGCAGTCATTTCGCTGGTACTGCAAGTGATGCCTGCTGCACCCATATCTTGCAATCCGATTACGCCTCCAGTTTCTATAATTTCTAAGGTAGCTTCTAATATTAGTTTCTCCCAAAATGGATCACCCACTTGCACTGATGGTAAGTCATTCACTGAATCTTCTGAAATATTTTTGCTGGCAAATGCTGCTCCATGTATTCCATCTTTACCCGTTGACGAACCAAATATATATACTTTATTTCCCAAGCCATATGCAGTTGCTGAACAAGTTTTTCCATGCTCCACAATTCCCACACTCATCGCATTTACCAATGGATTCACTTGGTAGCAATCATCGAAATATACTTCACCTCCCACTGTGGGAATTCCAAATGCATTTCCATAATCGCCGATTCCTTTCACTACTCCTTTAAGCAACCACTGTGTTCTTTCATTTTCCAAATTACCAAAACGCAAAGAATTTAATTGGGCAATAGGACGAGCACCCATCGAAAATATATCTCTGTTAATTCCTCCAACTCCTGTTGCAGCACCTTGATAGGGCTCGAGAGCAGAGGGATGGTTATGACTTTCTATTTTAAAACAGCAGGCCAATCCGTTGCCCACATCAATCAATCCAGCGTTCTCTTCACCTGCATTGGCAAGCATCTTGTCGCTTTCGCGGGGTAAAGTTTTGAGCCATTTGATACTATTCTTATACGAACAGTGCTCACTCCACATCACGGAATAAATACTGAGCTCACAAAAATTGGGGACACGCCCAAGTACAGAACATATTTTATCAAACTCTTCGGGTCTAAGACCAAGCTGCTGTGCGGTTTCTACTGTTACGGGTTCCAATGTGGGGGTATTAAAAATTTTGCACAAAATAAAGGAAATAAAGGCAAGAATTTATGTGGAATTTATCTTTTTATTTCAACAATTGAAGTGATAGTGATCCCTGTAACAAAATTATTCCTCTTCAGTCATAACCATAACCAAAAATCAAATACATTTGCAACAATAATCCCATTACCATGAAAAAAATATTTACTATCATTTTAAACTTATGTATTATATATACATTTGCACAAACAACCCCTACAACAGCTACAAAGCCTGTAAAACCTGAGGAGAAGAAGGAAGAGAAAAAAGAACCGATCAACAATAAAGATACTTATGGTTCACTAAAATTTAGAAGTGTGGGTCCAGCGGTTACTTCGGGAAGGATTGTGGATATTGCCGTAAATCCAAACAACAAATCGCAGTGGTATATAGCTGCGGGTGCTGGAGGTGTTTGGAAAACTGATAATGCGGGTACCAATTTCAAACCAATTTTTGATGGGCAAGGCTCCTACTCCATAGGCTGTGTAGCGATAGACCCAAGTAATGAAAATACGATTTGGGTTGGTACTGGAGAGAACAATAACCAACGTGCTGTAGGCTATGGGGATGGAATATATAAATCGGAAGATGGTGGAAAATCCTGGAAAAACATGGGACTGAAAACATCGGAACATATAGGGAAAATTGAGATTGATCCTACCAATAGTAATATTATATATGTTGCAGCTTATGGCCCACTGTGGAGTCCCGGTGGCGAGCGAGGAATATATAAAACCATTGATGGTGGCACCACTTGGAAACGTGTATTATATATATCAGACAATACTGGTTGCAATGAAGTACATATAGATCCGAGACATTCCAATATATTATATGCAACTGCACACCAACGCCGTAGGCACGAGTGGACATATATAAGCGGTGGACCAGAATCGGCTATATATAAAAGCGTTGATTTTGGAGAAACTTGGGTGAAGCTTACCAATGGATTACCTAAGGAAGACATGGGCCGGGCAAGTATTGCGATATCGCCAGTGAATACCGATTATATATATGCTATTATAGAAGCCACAGAAGATGAAAAAGGTTTTTATCGCTCAACCGATCGTGGTGCAAGCTGGGAAAAACGAAGCAGTCATTCCACCGCAGGAAATTATTATTGCGAAATTTTTGCCGACCCCGTTAACCAAGAAAAAGTATATTCAATGGATACCTGGGCTATGATTACCACTGATGGTGGTAAAACATTTAACAAAGTAGGTGAAAAAAATAAGCATGTAGATAACCATGCGATATGGGTTGATAAAACCAACGTAAAACATATATTAATGGGATGCGATGGGGGATTATATGAAACCTGGGACAATGCCAAAACTTGGGACTATAAAAGTAATTTATCTATTACACAGTTTTATAAAGTATCAGTTGATAATGCTGTGCCGTTTTATAATATATATGGTGGCACACAAGACAATAATACATTGGGCGGTCCATCTCGCACTATCAGTGCTACGGGCATTACCAATGCCGATTGGTTTGTTACGGTGGGTGGTGATGGATTTGAAACTGTAATAGATCCGAAAGATCCCAATATTATATATTCACAATGGCAGTATGGTGGACTAGTGAGATATGATAAGAAATCAGGTGAAGCAATTGATATAAGACCACAAGAACAGAGTGCAGAATCGGCATATAGATTTAATTGGGATGCCCCTTTATTGATGAGTAATTTTTCAAATACCAGAATATATTTTGCGGCACAAAAAGTATTTAAAAGTGATGACCGTGGAAATACCTGGCAAGTAATTAGTGAAGATTTGACAAGAAAAATTGATAGAAATAAATTGCCCGTGATGGACAGAATATGGAGTATGGATGCTGTTGCCAAGAATCAAAGCACTTCTATATATGGCAATATTACTGCATTGAGTGAATCGCCAATCAATGAAAATTTATTATATGCTGGTACTGATGATGGACTAATACAAACCACAACAGATGGCGGAAAAAATTGGACAAGAACTGAAATATTTAACAATGTTCCTGATAAAACTTTGGTACTAAATATTGCTGCTTCTATGCACAATGAAAATATAGTATATGCTATATTTAACAACCACCGCAATGGAGATTTTAAACCTTATATAATGAAGAGTAATGACAAAGGAAAAACATGGACGAATATATCCAAAGGATTGCCTGAACGTGGCTCTACGTATTGTGTTGCAGAAGACCATGTAAATCCAAATCTATTATTTGTGGGAACTGAATTTGGTATATACTTTACTATAGATGGTGGAAGTAACTGGATAAAATTATCAGGCGGATTACCTGTTACTTGTATTAAAGATATTGCGATACAAAAACGTGAAAACGATATAGTAATTGCTACCTTCGGACGTGGATTTTATGTACTTGACGATTATAGTATATTACAAAAAATAAATGCCGATAATTTAAAAGAGTCTGCACATATATTTCCTATCAAAGATGGTTTGGTATTTAATCCTTCAACACCATACGGACACAAAGGAAAATCGTTTCAGGGTGAGAGCTTTTTTAACACGGAGAATCCAGCTATTGGAGCAAGTATTCGCTATTATATAAAAGATGATTACAATACAATTAAAGAGAAAAGAAAAGAAGCTGAGAAAGAAAAAGTGAAGGCAAAACAACCTGTCTATTATCCTTCTGAAGATTCAATCAGATTAGAAGATAAGGAAGAAGCGGCATATATAGTTTTGGTAATTTCGGATATGCAAAATCATATAGTTCGCAAACTAAAACAAGATGCAAAAAAGGGATTATATAATATAGTGTGGGATGGGCATCTGGAAGTAACAAGTCCAATCAATTTCTACAACCCCGACCCTGACAACCCTTACGAAAGTGCAGAAACTGGGCCAATGGCGATGCCAGGCAAATATCAAGTTCGCATAGAATTGGTGCAGGGAAATACAATTACAAAACTATGTTCTGATATTCCATTTAATATTACAACCTTAAACAATTCATCATTGGCTGTTGATAGAAATAAACTAGAACAGTTTAATAATAGATTGGCAGAATTTAGAAGAATTGCGAAAGGGGTAAATGAATATGTTGGTGAAATGCAAAATCGCAATAAATATATAAAAGGGGGATTGTTACAAATCAATTCAACCGATGAAAGTATATATAAACAAGTTACTCAAATTGAAGAAGGATTAAATATGATAAGCTTATGGATGCATGGTGATGGAAGCCTTGCCAGAAGAGAGTTTGAGACCTTGCCTGGCTTAATGGGTTCTGTTGAAAACATCGTAGGAAATTTGTGGAGTACCTCTTCACAGCAAACTTCTACTTACGAAGATAAATTAGCTGTATGTGAAAATAATTTTACACCTATTTATAATAAAGTGAAAGATGTTAAGACACAATTGGAAGTATTAGAAAAACAATTGGATAGTATGAAGGCTCCTTATACGCCGGGGAGGCTGCCTGAGTGGAAGTAGCTGGGATTCAGGTCCCGGTAGCTATCGGGCCGGGATTTGGGGGCCATACGGCGGATTAAGGAGATTTAAGAACAAGTCCGCCGCGGCGGAAACGAATGAAGATTTTAGAAGTTGCTGACGCCTGATTATATAATGCATATATCAACAAGAACTAACTTGCAGATAGAAGATTAAAAACTTCATAAATCAAAAATCGTAAATCCCTGTTCGTTATTCCTTTTTGTATTTTTTATGTGCAGGGGCTTATATTATAATAGCATCTGCTCTATTATATATGATAATTTAGGTTCGCCTAATGCAGCGGCTTCCAATAAGTCTTTTATATTTGCTTTTTTGAGTTTGGGTTCGTAGCATAAATCGGATATGATGCTTGCGGCGAACACGGGTAAGCCCATGTGAGCAGCAACTATCACCTCGGGCACGGTACTCATACCTACACAATCTGCTCCTATCATACGCAGGAATTTATATTCTGCTTTGGTTTCTAAATTTGGCCCGGGTACACTAACATATATACCTTTGTGCATATCGAAACCTGCTTCCATTCCTATATCATATCCTTGCTCGACCATTTTTATATTATAGGGTTCCATCATATCAGGAAAACGAGGTCCGAGTTCATCTAGATTTTTTCCGGTTAATGGATTTTGTGTTTGCAAGTTTATATGATCTTCTATGATAACTATATCTGCTAAATTATATTCTGGATTTAATCCACCGGATATATTAGAAACAAATAATTTTTTAATGCCCAACATCTTCATCACCCTCACAGGGAAAGTAACTTGCTGCATATTATAGCCTTCATAAAAATGAAAACGACCTTGCATCGCGACCACATTTTTACCAGCTAATGTTCCAAAAATTAATTTACCTTGATGGGTTTCTACTGTTGAAATTTCGAAATGCGGAAGGTCTTGATAATCGAATGTTATATATATATCTATTTTATCGGCCAGCATTCCCAAACCGGTACCCAATATAATACCAACCTCGGGTACAAAAGAGGTTTTCTTTTTGATATATTCAATGCAGTATATTAGTTGATCCATATGTTTTACGGGTAAGGAGTAAGGGGTAAGGAGTAAGGAGTAAGGAGCTAACGCCGCATGGCACTTACCCCTTATTCCTTACTTCTTATTCCTATTTTAAAGTTTGTTGCCATTTCCATGCAGATTTCATTGCATCGGCCAAAGATATTTTTGTTTTCCATCCCAACTCTTTATTTGCTTTGGTGCAATCAGCCCAGATTTGAACTACATCGCCATCGCGGCTTGGACCATATTGGTGATTTGCTTTTACACCTGTTGCAGCTTCAAAAGTATCGATTGCTTGTTTTACTGAAACACCTTCGCCGGTTCCCAAGTTATATAATTCGTAGGGTTGTAATTGTTTGTTTTCTAAAAGTCGTGCAACAGCGGCTACGTGTGCATCGGCTAAGTCGACTACATGTATATAATCGCGTATGCAAGTTCCATCCGGAGTATTATAATCATGGCCAAAAACTGTGATCATATCTCTGAGTCCGGCAGCAGTTTGAGTAATAACAGGAACCAAATTGCTTGGCTGACCAATCGGCAACTCCCCTATTAGTCCTGATTCGTGGGCACCGATGGGGTTGAAATATCTGAGTGCTATTACATTTGCTGAACCTGTTTTTGTAGTATCAACTAATATCTCTTCACAAATTCTTTTGGTATTTCCATAGGGAGATTCCGCCGGTTGCAAAGGACAATTTTCATCAACGGGCAATTGGGTGGCATTGCCATATACACTGCACGAAGACGAGAACACAATATTATATATATTGTGGTTTCGCATCGCATCCAACAAAGTAACCAATCCACCAATATTATTATGATAATACTTCAACGGCTCTGTTACAGATTCGCCCACCGCTTTGAAAGCAGCAAAATGTATTACACCAGCAACATCACTATTTTCTGCAAACAATTTTTCCATTTGCCCCGCATCGCACACATCCATATTATAATACTTTGGACGAATGCCGCTGATTTGTTCTATACGGTCTAATATAAATGCGTGGCTGTTCGAAAGGTTATCGACGATGATAACATCATAGCCTTGGGTAATAAGTGCAACTGTGGTATGTGAGCCTATATAGCCCATACCGCCAGTGACGAGGATTTTATGTTTTGTGTTGGACATTTTAAAACAGTATCAGGTATGAAGTAGCTAGTATCAGGTATCAAGTACTTTTGTGCAAATTTATGGGATTTGAAATGAATTTATTATTTCTCTTCGACTTTTTCAGGCTCTGCTCTATATTTGAATAAATCGCTGAAACCACGAGGATCAGAATATACATAAAGCGTATGCCAAGCAATATACTTGAGTAATTTTTCTTCTTCAGGACTATAGATGTCTTTCAAATCTTTTGCTTTTATATAGGTGATTGGAATTAAAGTTATAGGATGCCCTTATATAGTTTTATAAATAAGGGGCAATAGCAATTAAATTAATTCCGCAAGTATTGTTAAAGCCCCAGATTAAGCGTATTTCAGTTTGAGCTAGAGTATCCAAGCTGCGCCTGTAATTTATACAATAAGCAGAATCATGGCCATCAGTAGTATCAATTTTACCCCAAATAAATGTATCAACTCTCTCATTAACCCAATCGTCAACATCATTTAATTTTGATTGTGTAATAAGCGAATCGCTCATATATACAGGAACTTTCAAATTTCTTGCAGTTGTATATAATTTGGCCTCAAATTTTTTATGTGTGATTTCTGCAAATAATTCTATATCTTTCTTTTCTGCAGTTAAACTTAAGGATGTATTTGATATACGTTTATATTTGAAAATCATTTTTAATGTGAATTTTTCTTCTTCATCAAGGATACTTTCTATATCAGACCATTTAATATAAACTGTTGGTCCTTTTTCAACCGCGATAGTTCCATCTATTAAACGCTCATTTCTATAAAGCCCCGCAGAATGAATAGAATCATTGACAAAATAGTATTCAAAATTAATAAAATAGTTGTCTCCAGTAACATAGACGGAAGTATCTTCATCTTACTTGACCAAAACAATTTTTTCTCTAATCTCTGTTGCTGGCATTAGTTTAACCAAACTGCTATCTGAAAACAGAGGTATTCTCTTATTATTTACTACAACATCGCCATATATTAAAGCTATATTATTCAAATGATAATCAACCCAACTCTCATAATACTTCTTATTCAAGTTCATATGTAGGGATGATTAAATGAATATGCTACCGAACAGCAAAACAGAAAAAGCATAATAAGTATGTACTTCATTTTTTATATTGATACACAATTGTCATCATGAATTTACCTGAGGGTGAATGGGGGAATCATCTTTCAAAACCCGTCTTTGATGAACTCAGACTGACACAAAATTCAGACGGACAATAAATATTACAATAACGTATTTTTCATATCAATTATTATATATCAACCCAAACTTACCAAACCCTCTTTCAATATATACAATTCCCCGCTTTCAGAACAAATGGCTTGCTTATTACTATCGAATTCCAATCTATGCCCTTTCTTACTTACCCAGCCTATTTGCTTGGCGGGATTGCCTACAACTAAAGCATAGTCAGGGATATTTTTTGTTACTACGGAGCCTGCCCCTATCATCGCATAAGCACCAATATTATTGCCACATATTATAGTTGCATTTGCTCCAATTGTTGCTCCGCGTTTTACTATAGTTTTCTTAAATTCTTCTTTGCGTTCAACAAAACTTCTAGGATTAATTACATTGGTAAAAACCATACTGGGACCAAGGAAAACATCGTCTTCGCAAATAACACCTGTATATATAGAAACATTGTTTTGCACCTTCACGCTATTGCCCAAAATTACACCTGGAGCAATCATCACATTTTGTCCCAATATACAATCATTGCCTACAGTGCTGCCCGACATTACATGGCAAAAATGCCAAATTTTAGAGCCTTCTCCTATGGCACTACCTTCATCGATAATGGCTGTGGGGTGGTGGTAATATTTAAGTGGTGTTTCGATAGTTTTATTATTATAATGGATTACGTTAATATCACATGCTGCTCTCTTTGTCTCACTAGGTGGTCGGTCACAAGACACGACCACAGGCATGACTCCAAATCGAGCATCAGCTAAATAGTAAATTAGTAATCGCCTAAAGTTTCCTCGAGTTGAGCCAAAGCATCGGCGGTTTGTTCGGCATTGGGGAATATGCCATGCCATTTGTGGCTCCCCATCATATAATCTACACCTTGTCCCATCTCTGTTTTCATTAATATACAAACGGGAATGCCTTGCCCACTTAGGGTTTTTGCCTCTTGTAATTTATTCATCACATCGTCCATATCATTGCCTTCCATATCAATCACCCTCCAATTGAATGCTTCGAACTTGCTACGCAGATTTTCGAAACCCATGATATCTTTGGTATCTCCATCTATTTGGCGACCGTTCACATCGACGGTCAATATCAAATTATCAACTTTATTATGGCCGGCGAACATGAGTGCTTCCCATATTTGTCCTTCCTGCAATTCGCCATCGCCGCAAAGACAATACACAAATTTGTTATCATGGTTTAATTTTTTAGCAGTGGCGGCACCAATTGCAACAGATAATCCTTGACCCAATGAGCCCGAAGCGATACGAACACCAGGCAAATGCTCATGTGTAGTAGGATGACCCTGCAAGCGACTATTGATCATACGAAAAGTTGCCAATTCTTTTTTATCGAAATAACCACTGTGAGCAAGTACCGAATAAAAAACGGGAGATATATGTCCGTTTGATAAAAAGAAAATATCTTGTCCTTTGCCATCAATATCAAATGTAACGGGTTTGTGATCCATCACCCCAAAATAGAGTGCTGTTAAAAAATCGGCACAACCGAGTGAACCACCGGGGTGTCCAGACTTTGCACCTGCCACCATTCTTACGATATCACGCCTCACCTGACTGGCAATGCTTTTGAGTTCTGTTATACTACTTGTCATAATTGTGTGGCGAAATTAGGTAAATTGCACCTTTATATAAGCGTATTAGTTCCGATATTTGCACACAAATTATTCCCGCTTTTTTTGAAAATACGATTCTTTATTATTATCATTTTAGTTTGCACGGTCTCACTCACTTTCGCACAGCACCATGAATTTTTAAAACTAAAAGATACCTTTCTTTCAGCGATGAAACAAAGGCCTAGTCTTACTGCCTATCTTGATGGACGTAGTACGTTTGTGAATGGTTTTAAAGCAAATGTATTCGGGGCATTTGTGGGGTATAGTTATGCTAGACGTGTTGACTTGGGTTTGGCTTATTACAAAACTGCGTTTTCAACTCCATATCGTGTAGCAATAAACAAAGGAACACCCATAGAAAGAACAGAAGCACGTGTGGTGAATTTTGATTATTTGGCTGCAAAAATTGAATATGCTTTTTACAAAACGAAGCATTGGGAATTTGCGGTTCCATTATCTATTGGCTTAGGTAAGGGACATATATTAAAAATGTCTAATGCTACGCTCACCACTAATTTAATTATTGCACCAATTGAAACTGGAATAACCGGTATCTATCTAATTTATGACTGGATTGGGATTTCTGCAGGACTAACCTATCGACTCAACTTAACCAGCTGGGATTATTTTAATGAGTTCACTGCATTGAATTATACTAGTGGAATTTCTATACGATTTGGAACGCTTTGGAAGCATGTTAAGAAAGGGCCGGCACTGGTACACAGGCTGCAGAAGTTGCTGCTGGCTATAAAACTTAGGCCACCGACAAACTTTTCAAATGTTTCATATGAGAAACAAAGGCACCAAACATCGTAGGATACTCATTATAAGTAATATTAAATTCCTTACAAGTATCAATCAAAATCTTATTTATTTTACGGTAATGCACGTGGCTGATTTTTGGGAACAAGTGATGCTCAACTTGAAAATTAAGTCCGCCCAATAACCAAATTAGTACGCGATTTTTTGTTGCAAAATTTGTAGTGGTAACCAATTGGTGCACTGCCCAGTTTGATTCAATTTTATCGTCCATAGAAACAGGCGTAACAAACTCTGTATTCTCTACAATATGTGCCAATTGAAATACGACTGCAAGTATAACACCGTTTACAAAAGACATAATACTATAGCATATCAATACATTTACAAAACCAACATAATAAGAAGGTACTACAAAAAATATGGCAATATGAACAATTTTAGATAACCAGAAATTGATATGCTCTGCCATATCCATTTTTTTCATGGGTGTATTCTCGGCTATTTTACCTGTAAAATATTTTTTAAAATCACGATAAAAAACCCAGAAAAAATATAATAAGCCATAAGCAAACATGCAATATATATGCTGGAAACGGTGGTACCACTTATGCTCTTGGTCTTTATGTAAACGCATGAAGGGTTTAATATCTATATCATCATCCATCCCTTCAACATTGGTATAAGTATGGTGGTTTTGATTGTGTTTTTGTTTCCATAAAAAAGAGTTACCTCCCAATACATTTAATGAGTGAGCCATTATTTCATTGACCACTTTATTTTGCGAGTAACTACCGTGAGCTCCATCATGCATCACATTAAAACCAATAGCTGCAACATTCAGTCCTCCAACCGAGCAGAGCAAAATGATTAACCAAACTTGAGAGGGGGTAAAAAACACCAACCATGAATAGATGAATCCAAGCGAGGCAATTAATATTCCTGTTTTAAGATAAAGTTTCCAATTACCTGTAGGATTAATATGATTTTGTGTGAAATAACCATTGATTCTGTCACGCAAGGTGTTAAAAAATTGGTTGTCTTGTTGGGCAAATTTTATTTTTGACATGTTTTTTATAATAGCTTTAAAAGCGTTGCAAAGATACGCTTAATTTATTTTAGGGGTTAGAGATTTTAGTCCACATTTTAATACTCGATATTTTTTAGCACATAACGCACCAATATTACAATCAATGCGATGAGGAACATGAAAATTGAAATCCGGTTCATCCCATGCATAAAACGCACATTAATATCAGGCTTACTACCTGTATCAGCAGGCTTCCGAATATATAAGTAGACGAGTAATTTATTCCACATGACGATTTACGATTTAATATTTAAGTCCCGATAACTATCGGGATTGCTGACGTATGATTTATTATTAAGTAATACAATATCAACACATTAATTATTAACAAATAAACATTAAATTCCTTATTCCTTTATTGGTACATTTTCTATAACAACTTGGGTTTCTAATTGTTCAGCGGTGACTGATTCGGGGCTTACTTTTTTGTCTTTTAGTTTTTCGAGACCTGCATTCAATTCATATCCATATAATATAATTAAGGCATTGAAATATATCAGGAACAAAATTACCAATAAAGTTCCTATCGAACCGTACAATTTATTATAGGAGTTAAAATTATTTACATAATAGGCAAATAATGCTGTGGCAATTATAGTAAATACCGTGGCTAATACTACTCCCGGATTAAACAACACAAATTTTCGTTTTACGGCACTTCCAAAATAATATAAACTTGCTATTACAAATTGGTATAAGAAAATAGTGAAGGCCCATTTGACTACCACCAAGGTGCCATAGGCAAAATTACCTGAAAGTAAGTGTTTACGTGCCAACCAGTTTATCCCATATTGCCCTACGGTAAATAAGGTAATAGCTACTACTACTGCAAATGATAAAAGCAGGGTGAGCAATAACGAAAGGCCCCTGCGTTTAATCTCCGAACGCTGCTCGTCTGCTGAATCATATAAATTGAAAGCTTTAAACATATTGAACAAAGCGTTACTTGAAAAAAGCATAGCTGACAAGAAACCCAATGATAATAAATCCCCATGCTGGTTCTTTAACACATCAGTCAATGTTTGCTCAATGGCTTTAAATGCTGTAGAAGGAATAATGGAACTTAAATACGACATAATCTCTTTGTGCAAATCTTGGATAGGTATAAATGCTATCATAGTGAAAAAGAATATTGCCGCTGGGAACAAAGCTAGAAAAAAATTGAAAGCCATAGCCGATGCCCGCATACTAATATCATTATGCTGAAAGGTAAAAGTGAAATATTTCACTATGGCTCCAATAGGCACTTTGCCTAAGCCGGGCAACGATACCCTGTTGAACCAACGCACGGTAGCACGATAAAAAACTTTCTTTTTGTAATTGTTATACCAATCCATTTGGGTACAAAAATCGCTATATAATATTTATTATCTACTATTTTAAAAAAAAAGTGTGCAACTTTGCAGCCCCGATGAAAAAATTTTCCCTGAAAATTATTCTTATTTCTGCAATTTGTTATGCAATAGTTTATGGTATTCAAATGTTAATGCCTGACTGGGACATGCGACCCGTTAATGGAGCTATTGCTTTTTACTTATTCCTTACGCTGCTTGTTTTTTATATCAGTATGATTGGGGTGGGCAGAAACAATAAACTTTTCATCAAAGCATTCATGACAGGGCTCACCCTGCACCTCATGTTCAGCGTGGGAGGATTGGCTGTATGGCTTGTATTTATTAAGGATAAGAATGCTCATCTCAATATTCCTTTTGTGGTTTCTTATTTATTATTAAATATTGTCTACACAGGATTTGAAATTATGAGTTTGATAACTACCTTGCGACCGTTTTCAAAAAAGGACGAAATCAGTGAAAAGTAGCGTTAAATCAAGAAAGTTTATAAATAAATTCTTCAAATATTTTGGAGTGTTGGTGTTTTTCACGACATTTTCGGTTGCAAAAGCCGAACATGAACCAGCTCATGCTGCTTCAACAGAGCATCATGCAGAGGCTGATGAAAAGTTCAAACCTGGCGATATGATTTTTGACCATATCAAAGATAATCACGATTGGCATCTTTGGGATATCGATGGTCACCCGGTTAGCATCTCACTTCCTATTATTATATATAGCCCAAGAAAAGGCGTTGAGAATTTTTCATCGTCACATTTCGAGCACGGTCATGCCTCTTATAATGGATACAAAGTAGAAGAAGGTAAAATAGTAGCTGAGGATGGCCACGAGTTTTACGATCTATCTATGACTAAAAATGTGGTAAGCATGTTATTGGGCGTGCTACTATTAGCCTTGGCTGCTTTAATCTCAGCAGCTCGTTATAAAAAGAATCCAGGCAAATTATCAGGCGTTCAATCTTTTGTTGAACCTGTGGTAATTTTCATTCGTGATAATGTTGCAAAACCTTCAATCGGTGAAAAGAGATACGCTCGTTATATGCCTTTCTTATTAACCGTATTCTTTTTCATTCTTATCAATAACTTATTGGGACTTATTCCATTTTTCCCAGGCGGTGCTAACGTAACTGGAAATATCGCAGTTACCATGGTATTGGCGGTACTTACTTTTTTAATCACGACCTTCTCGGCAAAAAAGGATTATTGGAAACATATTTTTATGCCTCCAGTACCTTATGGTATCTATCCTATTATTATCCCTATTGAGATATTGGGTGTGTTTTTAAAACCACTCATATTAATGATACGTTTGTTTGCAAATATTACCGCAGGTCATATTATTATGTTGGGCTTCTTTAGCTTGATATTTATATTTGGCGAAATGAGCAAACCTTTGGGTTACGGTGTTACTGCATTATCGGTTGCCTTTAACCTTGCTATGAACGGACTAGAACTTTTGGTAGCATTTCTTCAAGCTTATGTATTCACACTTCTCGCAGCCATGTACTTTGGCCAAGCGGTAGAAGAGCATCACCACGATGAAGCACACCATTAATATTTAATAAAGAAAAAAAATAAACTCAATATAACTAACAACTAAATAAATAAAACCATGAGTCTTTTAAATGTAATTATGCAAGCTGCTGCTGACAATTCAGCAGGATTAGCCAAACTTGGTGCTGGTATCGGTGCTGGTATTGCTGCTTTAGGTGCAGGTGTAGGTATCGGTCGTATTGGCGGTAGTGCTCTAGAGTCTATTGCTCGTCAACCAGAAGCCACCGGCGACATCCGTACAAACATGATCCTTGCTGCGGCCCTTGTAGAAGGTGCTGTATTCTTTGGTATCGTGTTGTGCTTGTTGATTTTGTTTGTTAAATAAGCAATAAAATCTTAAAAAAAGTTACGGGTGGCGAGCAACTGCTTTCCACCTGTGGCTTTATACAAGTGCATTCAATTTTTTCAATCAAAAAAACAACCAGTAATACTTAACCCGATATGGATTTAGTTACACCCGGATTTGGACTGGTGGTATGGGCCACCGTAGTCTTCCTTTTATTGCTCTTTATATTGGGCAAATTTGCTTGGGGTCCAATCCTCAAAGCATTAGATGAGCGTGAGAAAAAAATCACAGACTCGCTCGAACTAGCTGATCGCACGCGTCGTGAGATGGAAAGCATCAAAGCCGACAATGACAAATTGTTGAAAGAAGCTAGTATCGAACGCGACCGAATTTTGAAAGAAGCCAAAGAAATGCGTGACTCTATCGTAGCCACTGCAAAAAAATCGGCTGATGAAGAAGGTCGTCGCATGATAGCCTCAGCAAAAGACAGTATCGAGAAAGAAAAATCGGCAGCGATGGCTGAACTGAAAAATCTATCTGCCACTATTGGGGTAGAAATTGCTGAGAAAATTCTTCGCAAAAAATTGGAATCAAATCCTGAGCAAGATGCGTTAATCGCCGATTATATCAACCACCTTAACCTTAACTAATATATAATGGCATCACATAGG
>Ga0114970_10001057_pt1 | contig 20693 bp, 20 predicted proteins | sample M_140205_XF_Meta_FD_87030 | JGI IMG/M metagenome (GOLD analysis project Ga0114970, IMG submission 87030) | Freshwater microbial communities from Lake Montjoie, Canada to study carbon cycling - M_140205_XF_MetaG | ecosystem: Environmental > Aquatic > Freshwater > Lake | place: Lake Montjoie... | reverse complement strand
TCTGCGTTTACCTGAACCCCGCCGAGATCGAAAAGGAGATTCGCGACCGTGATTTTTTGGATCTCCGGGCCTATGGAGTGGAGACGACCCGCGAAGAGATACTGCCATTTTTTGCGAACTCAACATTGCTGGCAAATGCAGGGCTGGATGACGAAGCCGAAGGCCTGCGCTTCTCGGATGGGAAACTGAGTTTTTTCGAAGTGATCGTGAACGCCTACTTCGCCTCCGTGGCGGCGGATTTCATCCGGCAAAAGCTGTTGGAAAAGCGGGTGTCGTTTTCCTTCGAGACGGTGATGTCATCGCCGGACAAGGTGGCCTTGCTGGAAAAGGCCCGGCTCCTTGGCTACCGGACCTATCTTTACTTCATCGCCACCGAGGACCCACAAATCAACATCGCCCGCGTGAAAAGCCGCGTGCATCTGGGTGGGCACGATGTGCCGGTGGATAAGATCGTGAGCCGCTACGCCCGCTCACTGGATCTACTTCTGCCCGCCATCTGCCAGAGCAACCGTGCCTACCTTTTCGATAACTCCCGCCACGGCGGCGAGCACCTGTGGGTGGCGGAGATCACCGACGGCCGCGATTTGGAAACCAAATGCTCTCCCGTGCCGCTATGGTTCCAGCGGGCCATTTGGGACAAGATCACTCCGCCCATCTGATAGAATGAGTGATAAAGGACCTGTCCCGAATGTCGCTAACTTAACGAATACCAGAGTAAATCAGGCTCCCATGGAGTGGTTGGTCTCCCGTCCAAGCCGATTTTCAAGGACTTGCACAGCCATTCCGAGATCGGATCCTGGAAAATCTTGGCCCGGAAACCCTGTATTCATCGGAAACCGCCCTTAACTTAGCGACATTCGGACCTGTCCCTTATCCTCTTAGCAGGACCACGCCCATGAAGAGAAGCATGCGGTCGAGGAAGCGGCGCCAGTCGGTCGCGTTGGGCAGCCCGCGGGCGAATTCGAGCGCCTCGCGGAGCCGGTCGTGGGGAACCCGGCCCTGGTCGGACCAATCGAGGATGTCGTTGCGGTTGGAACTCATGCCGTTACCTCCAGCTGCCATGAAGGGGCAAGCACGGGGGACTGCAAGGCCTGTGGATTCGCCTGCGCCTGCGCGAGAGGCGAGCCTGTCGTCAGGCCGATTTTTCTGAACGGTGCGAAGGGCCAGAGCATGCTCATGGTGGCGACGACCTTGTTAGGAAATTGCCTTTGGGGTGAAGGCCGTTGAAAGAACTGGAGGCAGGACTGGAGGCGGGGGAAAGGGGGTTATTAAACCGGTGCCACTGGAGTGTAAGCGCTGTCGCGGGTATTCTTTTGAACGGCGACTGCGCCGAAAAGGGCAAACATGAATGAGAAGGCGTAATAGCCTTTTTCGCTAGGTAGGAGAGTTGCATTAAACAAGCCGACAACGAGCAAGAGAAGGGACATCATCACAGCGGCCCAGCAGATGGCGTAATAAATATCGCTGACGGGAATATTATCCAAGCGGTCTCTGATGCTTTTCTGTAAGGAGACCGTTGAAAAAAGGCCAAACATGAGAACGATGAAATAAAACCCTTTTTCATTAAGGAGCATGTCCTTGGCGTCTGCTCTCCAGAGTCCGATCAAGTAGCCAAGCGAACCGACGATTAGTGCCATCCAAGAGGCTCCGACGAATGCTGCTGAGGGTTTTGGGTTCATATCTTTGTTATTTTTGGGTGTGGTTGGTTGCTAGGAAATTGCTTTTGGGGTGAAGGCCGTTGAAAGAGTTGGTGGCCGGACGGGAGGCGAGGGAAAAGGGGTGACGGGGGAATTTGGGTAAAGCTGAAACGGTGGAAGCGGAAATTATGAAATGAGGAGGGTACTCCGGAGGCCGATTTAGCTGAATTTAGCTGAGCCGGTTGATTTCACGGTGATTCTCATCAAGATCGACCGTAGCTCTCCAGACTGCTTGAGCAAGGTTATTTTTTGCAGCGATTTTTCGGATTGGGTAACGGGCGGGATGCCAGAGGCCCTTTGTGAGCTGGATTCGAGAACCAGAGTTCGCTCGTCGATTGCTTGTCAGATGGAAATGCTCGCTCTTTGGTAGACGAAGCGAACTCACACGGCATCAGGCTTTTCGGGAAATAACTGCCGCATCCATCCACGGCTTTTTCATTCACCGCCGTCGGCGGGACGCGCCACTGAAAAAGCCGCCGATGAGGAGGAGGGCGATGGTTCCGGGTTCAGGAGCGGTGTGGTAGGCGACGACTAAGGCGTAGCTTTCGCCGAGGGCGGGTTCCGCGATGCTGGTGCCGCGGACTTCGAGGCGAATGTTTCCACTTGAGGCGAAGGTTGGCAGGTAGATGTGTTCGACATTTCCGAGGGTGCCAGCGGAAAGATAGATGTCCTCCCAGACGCCGGGAGAAGTTTCCTGCTGGACGATGAGGTCGAGGTTGCTGAGGAGGTCTTTGGTGAGGTCACCGGTGGTGTCGTTGCCGAGGCTGGGGTTGACGGTGAAATCCACGTGCCGATCCCAAACGAGGGTGGCGGTGAGGTCGGTGAGGGGTTGGCCGCCGAGGGTGTCGGTGGTAAATTTGCCGGTGCCGAAGGTGTAGAAGTGTTCGGTGCCAGTGGTGAACAGGGTGTCCATCGTCCAAAAGCGGTTGGTGGTTTCGCGCAGTTGGGCGAAGGCTTCTGCGGCGTTGGCGCTTCCTGCTCCGACGGCGTAGTTCAGTGGAACTACCGCGTTGGGCACGCCGCCTGTCGTGATCACCGCGCCTGGTTGCCAGCTGGTTTGCGGGGTGCCTGAGGCGTCGAGACCAGGAATTTTCACCGCACTATTGATGATCAGCGCCTTGACGAGTTTGTGGTCGATTCCAAAAAGAAGGGTGTTTTTCTCCGTGAGGAAAAGGCCAGAGACGGCGCCATAAAGGAGGGCGGCTTCACCAGCGACATGAGGAGCGGCGAAGCTGGTCCCAGAAGCGACGCCAGCGACGAGATCATTTTGAGCGAAGTAATTGATCGCCAGAGTGGACCAAAGATTCGTCCCGGGGGCGACGACATGGACGCCGGCGCGACCGCCCGCCAGTGGTCGCCATGAGCTGTAGGGAGCCACTTGGCCGATGGGGGTGCGACCGGCGTCGAAGAGGCCTTCGGCGGTGGGATTAGCGACATGGAGAGCCCCGACGGAAAGGCCGTTGAAGGCGTCGGCGGGTGAACCGAGGAGGCCGCTATCTTCGCCGGAGTTGCCGGCGGCGATGACCATCAATCGATCGAGATACGCGTGAGTGGTGCCAGCGATTTTTCCAGAGTAGCCAGTGTATTCATCGAGGAGGAGGGACTCGGCGAAGGTCGAGCCGTCGAGTTGGGAGGCATTGGTCGGGGTGGAGCCCCAACTATGATTGACGACTTGGGCGTTGGCGATTTGGAGGACGTAATTGAGGGAATTGTTCAGGGAAAGGAAGCTCGCCTTGGTGCCGGCGCCGTCGAAGATTGCCCCGTAGTATTTGGCCAGTGGTGCGACCCCGAGAAAGGGGGCACTTTGGACGCCGTTGGAGACGGAGAGATATTCGCCCGCCATCACGCCCGCGACGAAAGTGCCGTGAAAATTGTTGTCCGACGGGTTGTTTTGCCCGGTGAAATCTTGGACATCTTGGTAACCGAACTCGCCGTAGTTCAGGTCACCGGGATTAGGGCCTAACCCGCTCTGGCGGTGACCATTGAATCCGTCGATTCCATTGCCTTCTTCGCCGCGAACTTCGATCTGGCCGACGACCGCGCCGTAGCCCGCGAGGCCGCCATTGCCAAAGTAGGGCAGGCCTTGGCGAAGGTAGGGGACGGAAAGATCTAGCGCGGTGGCGGAGAGTGCGGTGGCGATCCAGAGGATTGCCGCGCCGAAGACTCGGCCTTTTTGGGAAAGGAGCATCATAAAAGTTTAGAGGCCGAGGCTGTAGTTCACGAAGCTAAGGCATGGAAACATTGAATTCAAGAGGCGCGGTCATAATTTGTGGAAATTATGATTTTTAAATAGAAGGTCGTTCATCGCCGAGGAATTCCGCGATTGTGGGCTCTCGTGAAGACTCGGTCGTCAGGGAGATTTCCGGAAGGATTCTGTCGAGTGGCTCGGGTGATGGGTTCATGGGAACGGACTGGGCGATGGTTTGGGGAAGAATTTTCTTGGGATTGGGGAGGGGTTCTAGTGGGGTAGGAGGATGAGTTTTTCTGAAATGCGACCATTTGTTCGGATGGGTGGAGTGAAGACATTGGAGGCATTTCGGGTGGTGTGTGAGGGGTTGGGGGTGGAGTTGCCGGTGGAGGAGATGAGTGGGGGAGTGGGATCGGCGCTGGGGGAGGCGGCGACGGTGGTGATTAATGGGAAGCGCGCGGGGAATCGGGTGGCGATTCATCCGATGGAAGGTTGGGATGGGACGGTGACTGGCGGGGTGAGTGAGGAGATGAAGCGTCGGTGGCGGCGTTTTGGAGAGAGTGGGGCGAAGATGATTTGTGGTGGGGAGGCGATGGCGGTGAGAGCGGATGGGCGGGCGAATCCGCACCAGTTAATTTTGACGCGAGAGAATGAGGAGGGGATTGGGGGATTGGTGGAGATATTGAGGGGGGCGCACGGGGAGAAATACGGTGGGGTGAGTGATTTGGTGGTGGGATTTCAGCTGACGCATTCGGGGCGGTTTTGTCGGCCGAATGAGCGGGGGCGATGGGAGTCGCGGGTGGCGTTTCGGCATCCGATTTTGGATCGGAAGTTTCAGGTGACGAGCGACGCGCAAATTTTTACGGATGGCGAAGTGGAGGTTTTGATTGCGGACTATGTGAAATCGGCGCGGGTGGCGTGGGAGGTGGGGGCCGACTTTGTGGATTTGAAGCATTGTCACGGGTATTTGTTGCACGAGTTTTTGGGGGCGCACACGCGGCCTGGAAAATACGGGGGAAGCTTTGAAAATCGGACGCGCATTTTGCGAGAGATGATTGGGGGGATTCGAGCGGATGGGAACCCCGTCGACATTGGAGTGAGGCTGAGTTTGTTTGATAAGGTGCCGTATCGGCCGGACCCCGCAGAGGGAATTGCGGGGAAGATTGGGCGAGGGATTCCCGAAGATTTTTCGGGGTGTTTGCCTTACCGGTATGGGTTTGGGGTCAGGGAAGATGATCCGACGGAAGTGGATATGCGAGAGACTTTTGCGTTTGTGGATTTATGTGGCGAGCTCGGGGTGAAGGTTTTAAATACGAGTGCGGGGTCGCCTTATTATACGCCGCATTTGCAACGGCCGGCGATCTATCCACCGAGTGATGGGTATCAACCGGCGTACGATCCGCTGATCGATGTGGGGCGACTGATTGCGGCGGTGAGGGAGGTGAAATTGCGGGCACCGCGGGAGCTTTTTGTGATTGGGTCGGGGTATACTTATTTGCAGGAGTTTCTGGCGCCGGTGGCGAACGGAGTTGTGAGGGCGGGGTGGGCGGATGGGGTGGGATTGGGGCGAGCGGCGCTTTCCTATCCGGGGATGTTGACGGATGCGATGGCGGGTGGAGTGGTGGAGAAAAAGCAGATTTGTCGGACGTTTAGCGATTGCACCACGGCGCCACGGAATGGGTTGATTAGTGGGTGTTATCCATTGGACAAATTTTACAGTGAGCGAGGGGAAGCGGTGGAGTTAAAGGCGATTAAAAAGCGCTTGGGGGCGTGAAGATGAAGAAGTTTATTACTTGCAGGGAAGAGCTGAGGCCGGAGACGAAATGGGAGGAGACGAAGTGGGGTTGGGTTGCTGAGGAGGAGTTGATTGATCACCGGAGGAAGTCGCGATTGTGTGCGGCGGCCTTGTTGCCGTTTCGGGATGGGCAGCCCGATTGGGAGGGATTTGTGGCGAGTATTCGATGGATGATGCGAGCGGCGGAGCATTATGGGGTGGAGCTGGTCGTGGTCTTGAATGCGGACACGGGGTATATTTTTGAACTGGATGATCGGCTGTATGCGGAAGTGCTGAGGCGGTTTCGGGGGGAGTTTCCGGGGGTGAAATTTATCGCTGGGGTGACGGCGCGTGGTGGGGAAAACGACTCGGTGTTTCGGGTGGAGCGCTATCGCCCTTTGCTCGACATTGTGCAAGCGAATGAAAATTGCGAGGTGATGTTGATGACCTCGCGTGGGCTGAGTGGGCTGGGTCCCGAGGAGCAGCGGGATGCTTATTACGAGATTGCGGAGTGGCTGATTCGGCCGGGGATTGTGCATGCCTTGGAGCCGGCGTTCGTACCATGGGCGAGGCCATTTGGGCCGTGGTTGCTTTGGCAATTGGCGAAGCATCCGCGGATTGTGGGAGGGAAAATCAGTACCTTGGATGAGCCCCACTTTCTCTATTGGGTGGCGCTGTGTCGGGATCTGGGGCTGGATTTCGCCCCGCATAGCGGCGATGACTTTGGGTTGGCGACGGCGATTCGGATGGGGGAGTCGTTATTGGTGGGGGCGGCGTCGAGTGCAGCCCCGTGGATCTGTGCGGCGAAGGATTTGTGGTTGAGTGACGAGGTGGTGGGGAAGAAGTTTCCGACGGGGTCGGGGGGCTTTGACACTCGGGTTTACAAAGTGTTTGAGGCGTTGCAATCCTTGGAGGATGAGGTTTTTCGTCTCGACGAGCGGATGAGCGCGGCGGCTTACAAACACAGCACGGCGCATGTTCTTCACGCTCTGGGCGTCATTGCCGCTCCTGAGGCGCATCCTGCGTGCAAGGATTTGCGTGGTCCGGATGAAGGTGCGCGGATGGCAGAGGCGTTGCGGCGACCGTTGCGGTTGGCGGAGCGTTTGGGGATTCCTGTTTAGGGGTGGGGTTTGGGGATGCTTTAGCGGTCATTTTTCCACTTTTGGCGGGTGGTCAGCGATGGTCTTGGTGGGGGAGGTCGTCTTTTTGGAGACACTTTTCACAGAGAATTTTTAAGGCTTGGGCGGTTTGGGGGTTGTTTTTTCTCCAGCGTTCACCCTTTGATTCTTTTCACTATGCAAAATGTATCTCGTCGTCGGTTCATTCAAAGCTCTGCTCTCGCGGCGATTGCCGCCAGTTTCAATCCGTTTTTGCCCGCTCGAGCTGCGGGCAAAGAAATCCCCATTGGGGTTCAGATGTATTCAGTTCGAGGCGATTGCGGGAAAGACTTTGATGATGCCCTTGCCCGGATGGCGAAGATGGGATTTACGGGCGTCGAGTTTGCGGGCTACTACAAATACGGTGGAAAGCCGAAGGAACTACGCCAGAAGCTGGACGATCTTGGGTTGAAGGGAATTAGTACGCATATCGGCACGAACAACTTGCGGGGCGATGCGTTGCAAAAGGCGATTGAGTTTCACCAGGTGATTGGCTGTAAATTTCTCATCGTGCCAGGCGATGGAGCTTTCACTGATCCAGAAAAGAGCAAGGAGCTCGCGGAGGCTTTCAACAAGGCTGCGGAAATTTTGAAGCCTGTTGGGATGGCGTGTGGCTATCACAATCATACTAAGGAGTTTACGAAGGTCGGAGACAAGACCTACTATGATTTATTTGCCGAACGCACCTCGGCGGATGTGGTGTTGGAACAGGATTGCGGGTGGAGTTCGGTGGCGGGATTGCAACCTGCGGAGGTCATGAGTCGGTTTCCTGGGCGCACCAAGTTGGTGCATTTCAAGCCGTCGGTGTTCGGTCCTGACAAAACGAAGAAGGCTATTTTTGGGGAGGATTCGGTGGATTGGGTGTCCACCCTGGCGGCGTGCCGGACGGTTGGTGGTACGGAATGGCTCTTCATCGAGCAGGAAGCGTATCCTGATGGAAAGTCGCCGATGGAGTGCACCGAGCTTTCCTTGGCTGGATTGAAGAAGATCCTCTAATTAAATACTTTATCACCGGAGATTTTCGCCTCGAGATGGGGTTGGAAGGGTGGACCTCTGGTAATTAAGGCGGTTTGGGGAAGGCTTTTCGCAAGCTGATCGGCCAAGCTGATCTGCTATGTTGCTGGACGGGTCCGCAAAATCAGTGAATGGGGCCAAGCGAATTTTGGTGATGTTTGTCCGACCATGAAGGGTGGGACTGGAGAGTAGGGGGATCGAACCCCTGACCTCGTCATTGCGAACGACGCGCTCTACCAACTGAGCTAACTCCCCGATGATGTGAAACACTACGGCTGACGGATTGGTTTATCGGGGATGAGAATATTCGATCAAGAAAAAAGAGTGAGATTGAAATATTCTCTTCGGCGATTTCGGATGCTCTGGGCTCCGTACGTCACCGATTAGGGGTTAAAGGAGACGGTGAGGAGGTTCGCTTGGGAAAGGCGGGCGTGGGTTTCGATGGCGCGTTGGGCGAGGTTTCTCCGGAACGAGGCCGACATCTGGGAGCTTTCGGCACCGATGCGGCTTTCCAAAGAGGCGAGGCATTGGGCGGCGGTTTTTTCGAGATAAGGCGAGTGGATTTGAGCGGTGATCGCGCTGCCGACCTCCTCGGAAACCACCGCCGTGAGGTAACGAATTTCTTCGGATTGGACGATATTTTCCAAGCCACTGAAAGCCCGATAGACCGCCGCCAGTTTGAGCATTTTGGCAAGACGTTCGGCGGCCTCGGTGGTGCGGCCTTGTTTGGCGAGGCGTCGGGCTTGGTTGGCGTATTCACGCCAGGCGGTGCGGGTATCGGGGAGGACCTCGCCACTTCCTGGAAGGGCATCGGTGGTGGGTAATTCGATGGTGGCGAGGAATTCGTCCATTTTGATGCTATCCGCCACCCAGAAGAGATCAGCGGCGACTTTGCCCGCTTGCGGGGCTGGTGGGCGAGAGAGGCTGACGGGGTTTGGGATAGGGTCGGCATACAGAGAGCTGATGCAGAGGGTGAGGATGGGCAGGATGAGGAGAGGTGATTTCATAATTAGTTGTTTCGTTGTTATGGTAATTATTGAAAGCATAATCAATGCCTAATTATGAGAATTATAGAAATTTGATAAATTGGGGAGAGGTGACTTGGGAAGAGGAGGGTTTTGGGGAGAGAAGTGGGAGGTGAGGGGTGGAGTTTCTTGTCAAAAGTGCGAGGGAATGGGATAGAAGTGAGAGAAAGACCTTTGTCTGATGAATTCTTCTGAAGTTTTTTACGTGCACCTTCAAGGGGTGCAACGCGGGCCTTATACGATTCCGCAGATTGATCACATGTTGAATTCTGGGTTGATCGAACTGGAAACGCTGTATTGGCGGGAGGGGATGGAGCAGTGGCAACCGGTGACGGAATTGGTGGTGGTACGCGAGGTGAAGAGTCGTTGGGGGCGGTCTTTGGTGATGGGGGCGGTGGCGTTGATTTTTGGGGTGTTGGCGTGGGTTTTTGGACCGATCACCTTGGAGGGGTGGAGGGAAACGAATCAGCGGGAATTTACGGAGGAGGGGGCATATTGGCGGGCCCGGGATGCGGTTCGCACTCAGGGGATGCCGAAGGGTGGGACGGTGATTTTTGAAGGGCAGAGGTCGGCGACAGTGGTAATGGAGGCGCCGAGGCGGGCGCGGGTGATGTTGGCTGGGGAGGTGCAGGTGAGTGGTGGGGTGGCGCGTCGGGTGGTTTGGGCGGTGAGGCTGATTTTTGATCCGAAGGAAGCGAGTTGGTTTGGGGAAGAGGTGAAGGAGGCTTCGTGAGGGGTTTAGGGTGGAACTGGGGCGTGTTGGTGGCGGTGGTGGGGTTGGGAGGATGTGGTCGTGGGGAAAAGGCGAAGGAGGAGGTTGTGAGGGTGGAGCGGGTGGCGGTGGTGAATCCGCGAGCCTATGAGGAGGGATATGCGGTGGGGTTGGCGAAGGGGGAGGCGAGTGGTCGAGCGCGGGCGAAGTTGCCGACGGAGGCGGAGGTGGCTGGTTTGGCGGGGGTGGAGGGAGGAGAGGTGAAGGAGGGAAGGGACCGATGGGAGCGAGGCTTTCTGGGAGGATATTTTGAGGGGTTTCGCAAAGTCGTGACCGGACAGAAATAGTAGGGTATGATTAAAGCTTGAGAGCGATATTATGAAGACATCATCGATGCTGGTCATTTTGGCGTGGGGAGGATTCGTGGCGCTTTCGGGGGGGAGGGCGGCTGAGGGCAATGGAAGTTTGGCGGAGAGTGAGGTGGTGAAGTGTGAGGAGAAGATTGCCACGGTGAGGCGGGATGTTTTGGGAAAATACGATGACGCCTTGGCGGAGTTGCAGATGAGTTTTCAAAAGGCGGCGGATTTGGAGGGATCGTTGGCGGTGAGGGCGGAGCGCCAGCGTTTTGGGAAAGACCGGAGCTTGAGTGAGCGGGAGTTGGTGGTGGAGCCGAAGTCATTGAGGCAGACGCAGTTGCAGTATCTTTCGAAGATGCAAGAATTGGTGGGGTTGGTCGTGCAGGAGACCTTGCCGCGACTGGTGGAATTGAAGCGATCGCTGACGACTGCGGGGAAATTGGACGAGGCCGTGTTGGCGAGGGCGGCGATGGAGAAGTTGCAAAACGGGCATGTTCCTGTGGCGCGGTCGGAAGCGGGAGCGGTGGTGGGAGTGGATGCGGTGCTCCTGGCGTATGCGGGGGATCGGGGGCGCGCGGACAAGACATACAAGGGGCAGAAGTTGATTGTGCGTGGGGTGGTGAGTGGGTTTCGGCCCGAGGGAACGGACGGACGATTTTATCAAGTGTATCTGAGTGGACCGAGTGGGGGTGGGGTGGTCCAGTGCACGTTGGCGTCGAGTGTTTATCGGATTCGGGAGGATCGGAGTAACCCGAGCGTCCCGGTTTTGGTGGTGACATTGGCGGACGGGGATGGGGGCGTGTGGCGGATACAAAAGGGGCAGGCGATGGATATTCGGGGAGTGTGCGAGGGATTGGACGAGGTGGTCCGGTTGGGGCGTGGGGAATTGATGCGTTAGGGTGAGGTGAGGAAAGATCATGAGGAAAGCGGATTTTTTCGGGGGGAATTTGTGGCAAGTGCGAGGACTTTTTCGGGGGGCACTGAGCGGATTTTTGACGATTTTTATGATGAACACCACCATTTTAGGGGCGGTCGAGCCCTCACCGACGACTGAGAAAAAGCCCGTGATCGACATGTATCACGGGGTGAAAGTGACAGACGAGTATCGGTGGTTGGAGGAGTCGGGGGCGGTGCGGGTGAAGGAGTGGACACGCGGGCAGAGTGAATTTGCGCGGAGATACTTTGATCGTTTGGAGGATCGGGTGAAGATTGAGAGTCAGCTGACTGCTTTATACGCTGAAGATCCGCCATCGTATGGAGGATTGGTGGCGCGGCCGGGGCGGCTCTTTGCTTTGAAATTTCAGCCACCGAAGCAGCAGCGGTTGTTGGTCTCGTTTCGATCTTTCGGCGATTTGCGTTCGGAAAAGGTCGTCCTTGATCCCAATGAAATTGCCCCGAAAGGTCAGGTTTCGATGGACTGGTTTGTGCCATCGCCCGATGGAAGTCTTTTAGCGGTATGTCTTTCCGAGCATGGGAGTGAAGAGGGGACGCTGTTTTTTTATCGGACGGAAACTGGGGAGATTTTGCCGGACCGGATTCCTCGGGTGCAGTATCCGACGGGTGGCGGGAGTGCGGCGTGGACGGCAGACGGAGCGGGAATTTTTTACACGCGGTATCCGCATCCTGGGGAGAAAGCGGCGGAGGATCTGCACTTTTTTCAGGAGATTTATTTTCATGCGATGGGTCGGCCGGTGAGTGAGGATGTTTATGCGGCGGGGCGAGATTTTCCGCGGATTGCGGAGACGGATTTGTCGACCTCGCCTTGTGGACGGTGGGTATTGGCGCGAGTGGCGAATGGGGATGGGGGGGAATACGCGCATTATCTGCATGATTTACAGGGATCGGATCGTGGGAAGTGGAGGGAGATTTCGCATTGGGTGGATGGGGTAAAGGAGGTGGATTTTAATCGGGCGGGGACGGCGATCTATTTGCGTTCGGTGAAAGGGGCACCGCATGGAAAGATTGTGCGATTGGAGCTTGGGGGTGAGGCGAAGTTATCGGAGGCGAAGACGATTGTTCCTGAGGGTGAAGCGGTGATTGAGGGGATCACCATCACGCCATCGTTTCTCTTTGTGGTGGATTTGGTTGGGGGGCCATCGAGGGTGAGGCGATTTGATTTGGACGGTGGAAATCTACGGGAGGTTCCTTTGTTGGCGGCGGCTGGGGTGGGGCAGTTGTTCGGGTTAGCCGAGCGATCTGGGGACGAGCGGATTCTTTTTCGGGAGACGAGTTATGTGGCGCCATCGGCGTGGTATGTCTATGATCCGCAAGCGGATGGAGGGAAGGGATTGGCGGAGAAGACGGGGCTGAGCCAGAGATCGCCTGTGGACTTTGGGGATATCGAGTGTGTTCGGGAATTTGCGGTGAGTGTAGATGGGAGCAAAGTGCCGATGAATATTTTGCGTCGCAAGGGGATGGCGCTTGATGGTTCGAACCCGTTGATTCTCAGTGGGTACGGAGGGTATGGAATCAGTCTGCGACCGGGATTTGATTTTACGCAACGGCTCTGGTTTGACCGCGGAGGGGTGGTGGTGGTGGCGAACTTACGAGGTGGCGGTGAGTATGGTGAGGAGTGGCATTTGGCGGGGAATTTGACGCGGAAGCAGAATGTTTTTGATGACTTTGCGGCGTGTGCGCGGGCCTTGATTGCGCGGGGTTATACGCGACCGGAGAAGTTGGCGATTGAGGGGGGAAGTAATGGTGGGTTGCTGATGGGAGCGTTGCTAACCCAGCACCCGGAGTTGGTTCGGGCGGTGGTCAGTCATGTGGGGATATACGATATGTTGCGGGTGGAGTTGGATCCCAATGGGGCATTTAACATTACGGAATTTGGGACAGTGAAAGATCAGAAGCAGTTTGAGGCGATCTATGCGTACTCGCCTTATCATCGGGTGGTGGATGGGGCGAAGTATCCGGCGGTGTTTTTTCTTGCTGGGGAGAATGATGGTCGGGTGAATCCTGCGAACTCGCGAAAGATGGCGGCGCGGTTGCAGTCTGCGAGCGGGTCTGGTCGGCCGATTTTGGCGCGATTCAGTGCGGCATCTGGGCATGGAATGGGGACAGCGTTGAGTGAGCGAATCGCGCAGAAAGCGGACGTCTTGGCCTTTTTGTTTGACCAGTTGGGAATGCCGCGACCGGGAGCGACGGAGGCGAAGCCTCCTCGGTGATATAGGGAAGGGTGAGCTTGCATTGGGGGAAAATGGTGGCAATTTGCGACTATGAAACTCACGCCCCGAACTGCCCTTGATTTATCGAATTCAGCATGGCCTTTGGATGGTGGCGGGCGGGCGGGAATGGAGCGTCGGGAATTTCTTCGGGCGGGTGCGGGAGTGGTCGCGGGGGTGGTTTCTGGGATGGCGGGATGGGCGCCTTGGGCCCGGGCGGCGGAGCCGGTGAGGAGCGAGACCTTGGTGGGGCAGTTGTATGGTTCGCTGAGTGATGCCCAGCGGGCGGCGGTTTGTTTTGGCTTTGACGACGAGAGGCGGACGCGGGTGGAGAATAACTGGCAGATTGTTCCGCAGACGGTTGGGGGATTTTTTGATGGGGATCAGCAGGCGTTGATTGGGGAGATTTTTCGGGGGCTGCATTCTCCAGAGTATGCGGAAAAGGTTCTTGCGCAAGTGGTTCAGGACAGTGGGAAAGCGGGATTTGGGTCATCGAGTGTCGCCTTGTTTGGGGTTCCTGGGAGTGGAAAGTTTGAGTTTGTTTTAACTGGTCGGCATTGCACGCGGCGTTGCGATGGGGATTCGGTGGCGGGGGTGGCGTTTGGGGGGCCGATTTTTTATGGGCACGCGGCGAAGGGATTTAAGGAGGGAGCGGAGCACGAGGGGAACGCCTATTGGTATCAAGCGAAGCGGGCGAACGGGGTCTTTCAGATGCTTGATGGAAAGCAGCGTGAGCAGGCGTTGATGGAGCGCGGTCGGGAGGAGGATGGGCTAGGAACCGTCAAGTTGACGGGTAAGAAACGGGGGTTGGCGGGAATTCGGGTGGGGGATTTGAGTAAGGATCAGCAGGGGGAAGTGCAAGCGGTGCTTCGCGATTTACTGGCGCCTTTTCGGTCTGGGGATGCGGATGAGGCGATGCGGATGATTGTGGGATCGGGGACGGAGCATCTGCACATGGCCTTTTCGAAGAGCGAAGATATTGGGAACGATGGGGTCTGGGATGTTTGGCAGATCGAAGGTCCAGATATGGTTTGGTACTTTCGGGGTTCGCCCCATGTCCATGTGTGGGCAAATATTCGGGCGGCCAGTTAGGTTGGCCGATGGTTGGAGAGGTGGTGAGTTGTTTGGGGAGAAGGCTTTAGCCGGCGAAGATTTTGTCGGTGCGCTGGGCGAGGAACTTTAGGCGGGCGGCATTGCCACCGCCGACTTCGAGGATGCCCCAGCCGTGGTAATCGATGGCGTCGAGGGCCTGCATGACTGCGGGCCACTCCACATCGCCCTCCCCGAGTTCGACATCGAACCCCTTCCAGAGGCCAGAATCGTCGCGTTTTTTTCGGCTAAACTCTTTGATATGAAGGTTGAGAACGCGGGGGCCGAGGATGCGGAGCCACTGTTCGGGCCAACCAGTATTGACGACATTGCCGATGTCGAAGTGCCAACCGACCCACGGGCTGTCGATTTCATCGAGATAGCGGGCGGCTTCGAGTGGACTGAGGAGGAATTGGTTCCAGACATTTTCCACGGCGATGCGGCACTTGGCGGCTTCGGCGAAGGGGACGGCCTGTTTGATGAGGGCTTGGGAGCGGGTGTAGGCGTCGGCGTAAGAGACCTCGCGATTGACGACAGCTGGGACGAGGAGGAGGCGTTCGCAACCGAGTTCGCCGGCTTCTTTGAGGGCGAGTTTCAGGCCGTTGAAGCCTTGCTCGCGGACTTTGGGATCGGGTGAGCTGAGAGGTTTGCCCCAGTGGACGGAATCGATGACCCCGGCGATGGGGAGGCTGGTGAGATCTCGTGCTTTGATGATTTCGTCGAGGTGGGTGGCGTCGGGACGATTGACTTCGACGCCATCGAAGCCAGCGTCTTGGATCATTTTAAACCGATCGGTCACCGATGCTCTGGGAGCGGTTGCCATTTCAAGATTGACAGCCTTTTTGAGTTGGCGCTTTTTCTTGGGAGCTTCATCGGCCCCGAGGAGCGGAGAGAGGATCGCACTAGCGATCGTTGCTCCAGAGGCTTGGAGAAATGATTTTCGAGTCATCGGTGGTGGGGGCGGGACCGGGGTTAGAAAAACTTCGTGCGACCGGGCATGGCGACGACTGGCTTGGGCAATTTCATTTTCCAGTCGAGGACGCCTGGAGGGCGGAGATCGTCTGTGGAGTTGGTGGCTTCATCCCAGGTGATGACTTGACCGGTGTAGCCCGCCATGCGGCCGAGGATCCCGACCATCGTGGAGTGGGCGAGTTGTTCGCCCATATTGAGGGGTTTTCCTGCGCGAAGTGAGGCGAAGTAGGCGTTGTGTTCGTTCTGATACATGTCGGCTTTTTCACCGGCATACTTCCAAGTGGTGCCGTCGAGGAGTTGGTAGCTTTGGCTTCGGAAAGCGATGATTTGGCCGGTGCCTTTGGTGCCAAAAATGCGTTCGCTGCTATCGTTCCAGACGCCTTGTTGTTGGCGGCAGAAGATCGTTCCCATTCTTCCACCGGAGAATTCGTAACCGACGGCGAAGTGATCGAAGACATTGCCGAATTCATCTTCGATGCGTTGTTGGCGACCCGCGAGGGACCAAGCGCGGACGGGGGTGGCGTCTTTGAAAGCCCAGAGCATTTTGTCGACGGAATGAATGGCTTGTTCCACGATATGATCACCAGAAAGCCAAGTGTGATAGATCCAGTTGCGGAGTTCGTATTCGAGGTCCGTCCAGTTTTCTTTGCGGGGTTTAGGTGCCCATGGTGAGCCCGCCATGTAGGAGCCGTAGACCGAGCGGACATCGCCGATTTCGCCCTCGTGAATCCGTTTAAAGAGTTCTCTTTCGCCGTTAGCGAAGCGGTAACAGAAGCCCGAGAGGAGGCCGAGACCCTTTTCTTTGGCGGCGGCGGCGGCGGCGAGGAAACGCTTCACGCCGGGGGCATCGGTGGCGCAGGGTTTTTCGCAAAAAGTGTGCTTGCCCGCATCCACACATTTTTGGAGGTGCTCGGCGCGGAAGCCTGGAGGGGTGGTCAAGAGAACGATGTCGATGTCCTTGATGGCGCAGATTTTATCGATGGCATCGAGGCCGACAAATTTGCGATCGTCTTCCACTTGAACTTTTTCGGGGTTCGTGGATTTGAGGTTATTGTAAGCGAGCTCGAGGCGATCGGAAAAGGCGTCGCCCATGGCGACGAGTTGGACATATTTGTCGGCGGCGAGGGCTTGGCCGGCGGCTCCAGAGCCGCGTCCGCCGCAACCGACGAGGGCGACTTTGAGCATTTTGCTGTTATCCTCGGACCGACCGATCGTGGGGAAGCCGGCGACGGAAGTGGCGGCGATGGCGGCGGCGGAGCGACCGAGGAAGTGGCGACGATTGAGTGGGGATTGAGCGGATGGGTTCATAGTGGATCGAGGATAGTGGAAGTTTAGAGTTTTTTGAGGAAAATATTGCGAAAGGAGACGGGGTCACTGTGGCCAGCGAAGCCGAAGAAACCGCTGGGGCGATCCTTGCCGGGGTGGGCACTTTTAGCCATCACCGTGGCCATATCGACCTTGGAGAGATCGGCATCGAGGATCACGAAACCATTTAATTCTACGCGGAGATTGGGGCCTTTGACCGTGACCTCCTCGAAGTTCCAGGAGCCGTTGGGAAACTGATAGCCGCGAGCGGCGGCGACCATCCCATAAGCGCTTCCGTGGGCTTGCCGGGGGTCGATCTTCCCCTTCACCTTCTCGTAGTTGTCATCGAGAATCTGGCATTCGCACATTCCGACATAGGCGGTATCGCCACTTCCGGGGTAGCGGATGGCTAAGCCGTTATTGCCACCGGGTGGGATATTAAATTCGAGGCGAGCGACGAAGTCGGAGAGTTCCTGATTGTAGTAAATCGTCCCACCTTTGTTGGGGAGACACACGATTGCCCCGCCTTTGACTTCGTATTGATCCACTGGTCCTGCCCAGCCTTCGAAGTCTTGAGAATTCCACGCGGATTTGAAGCCTTCGGCGCCCCGCTTTTCGAGAAATTGGACGGATTCTTCGGAGCTGATTTCGCGGATGAAAATGTTTCTCCAGCGGATTTCTCCGCCGTGGGTTTGGAGTTCGATGGGGCCACGCACGGGGATGGGAGTTTTGCGATCGTAAAAGTTTTCTAAGATGGCGTGATCGACCACTGGTTTGTCGTTCAGCCAGACGCTGACGCGGGAGCCGACGATGATGATGCGGAACTGGTTCCACTCGCCGAAGGGTTTATCGGCGAGGACGAGGGGATCTTTGCCTGGGGCACCTGGGGAATTGTTCCAGAGGCCACCGGAGCCTTTACCGGCGCCATTTTTCTGGTCATTGGGGTTGGTGTGATCCCAAATTTGGACTTGGGGGACACCGCGGAGATAAATTCCAGAGTCTGCGCGGGGTACCGTCTTGTATTCTACGAGGAGTTCGAAGTTTCCGTAATCTTTTTCGGTGGTGGCGTAGGCTCCTTGGCCGTCATTGACGAGCTCGGCGTTTTCATCGACCCACCAATGTGGTTTGGTGGTTTTGGGGTTGATTTGAGTCAACGACTTCGTCCAGCCATCGAGCAGGGTGGCGCGTGCCTCTGGGGTCGCTTCGAGGACTTTTCGGTGATCGAAAGTGTCGCCTCCGCGCCAACCAGTGAGATCTTTGCCATTAAATAATGCAGTAAACCCAGCTGGGGGAGTGGGTTCGGCTGATTGTGCATGGGTGGCGAGAGCCACGAGAGTGGCAAGGATGAGGGGTAATTTCATAGAATATTTCGAGGGTTAAGCGTTTTTGTCCATGGGGTCAACCTTGGGCGAGGCAAACTCTTGGGGATGAATCCAATTCTCATTGGGGTAGAGTCGGGGTGGGATTGGCAAACGGACTAAAGCGGTGGTTTTTTCGACTTGAAAGAGGGATTTAAATTTTTTCGGAAAAAATGGTTGATCGTGTTTCGATTGGTAGATAAGTTATTGCTCTCCCTTCGAGGAGCCTTAGCTCAATTGGTTAGAGCGCCGCCCTGTCACGGCGGAGGTTGCCGGTTCGAGCCCGGTAGGCTCCGCCACTTTGCGAAAAGCCGCGAAGTGGTGGTGAAGAAGTAGTAAATCCATGGGGAAATTCGAGGGGAATGGAGCAGTCAATTCCCGGTCCCTGCCGAGGATCTGCGGGGGCCTAGAGATCGGGGGATGCTTCGGTTGAGGTTTGGAGAATGACCAAATTTAAGCTTGTTTCGCAGGGATTTTTCTTTTTCTGTTTGTGAAGTGCAGTTGCCGCCTTTTTTCATGAAAAATTTCTCGTTTCTTTTGAATGGTCTTTTGCTTTGCGGATTGGCGGAACTTCATGCCGCCCAACCCATAGAGCGCGCGCAAAATTTTCAAAGCACGCAAAGTTCTGGATTCATCAAACCCGTAGCCCAAACGAGTCTTGCGGATTCTGAAGTGATTCCCTCCAGTCCCGGAGATGCTGATTTAGGTGAGCAGTGGCTGTTGAAATACAAGGAAAAGTCGCGACCATTTACGCTCACGGGAGACATCGCGGGGTACTCGACAAACAATGCGGGTCTCGTGGAAACAGGAGCACAGAGCGATCAATATTTTGTGGGTCAGGTGGCGGCGATTTATCAGCCAAAATTCAACGATCAGTTGATCGGTGAGTTTCTGATTCGGCAGGCGACCTTTCGGTATAAGCGGTTCAGTGACTTAGACTTCGATGCCCAGACGATTGGGGCGGGGTTGACTTATTTGCCTCCCGTTCTTTGGGACATCGCCTTCTACGCACGTTACAATTACTACCGCATTCTGGACGTGAATGAGCACGACGAAATTTTCACGAATCATTCGGTGACCCTAGGTATCCAGAAGTCTTTCGCCCTCAGTCGGGTGCACTACCTGTATGGTGGCTACTCCAGCATGTTTAGCCTTGGGGACTCGAGCATTTCGACCCGCAACGAGCACGGGGCGTATGCGGGATATCATGTGGAGTTGACGCGATCTTTGCAGGCGGATCTCTTTTATCGGGTGAGTCTTTTTGATTACGCGAACGGTGGGAGGAGCGACATCAATCAAGTCGCGACGGTGGCGGCTCAATATCGGCTGACCAAGTGGCTATTTGCTTATGCTTCTTTTACTTGGACGGTGAATGATTCGAATGGGAATCGTCTCGACTATAGCTCCCTCAGTCCGGGGATTGGTTTGAGTGCTACTTTTAAATTTTAATTCTTTATGAGCAACCTTCGCATCCTTCTTGCCGTGGCCGCTTGTGGGCCGTTTTTTGGTTCGTCAGTTGGGCTATCGGCGGCGGTTTTTAAGCAGGGCGAGATTACCCAAATTTTTCGGGAGGTGAAAACGCTCGAGGCTTCTGGAGCCCACGACGCCCGACTGAACGAGACGATCAGTGGAGAGCAAAGTATTAAGACGGGACCGCAGTCTCGGGCGGAGTTGCGATTTGCCGATCAGTCGCTGACGCGGTTGGGAGCGGACACGATTTTTAGTTTTCAGCAGGGGACACGGGAATTGGAATTGAAGCAGGGGACGATTCTCTTTCAGATTCCGAAAGGTGCGGGAGGGGCGAAGATTCGGACGGCGGCGATTACGGCGGCGATCACGGGAACGACGGGCTTTTACGAATACTCGCCGAAGGCTGGGAAGAACGGGATGATTAAGTTTGGGATTTTGGAGGGATCGGCATCGCTGAGCATTCAGGGAAAGTTGGGTCAAGTGATTACGGTGGGGCCTGGGGAAATGATTTTTTGTACGGCGAAGCCCCGTGATTTCAATCAAACGGAAGTGGTCCACTTTGATGTGAAAAAGTTTACCTCGACCTGTCCGTTGGTGGAGAAGATGGGGGGATTTACTCCTGCGGGTGGGGCATTGGTCCAAAAACAGGTGGCGGAGCAAGAGCAGAAGTTTGTGGGGACGAAAGAGTTATTTGCGACCAACTTGATGATTCCTGGAAGTGGGACGGAGGCGTATCTGATCACCCCCGGGGTGCAAGACCAGAGGTTGGACGTGGCGAAGAGCAGTCCGCCGCCGTCTGATGGAACTCCTTCGTCTGGAGGGCCACCTCCAACTCCAGAAACGCCCAATTTTCCGCCTCCACCTTCTGGGCCTGCCTTGGGGACGATTACCAATCCGAGTCCCTATTTGATCAACGGGACCACGGTGGTGAACACCGATCCGACGATTACGACCGATGGGGTGGTGAGCCAAGGGGCACTTTATCAAAGCGCGGCGATTGATGGACCATTGACGAATTATCTTTATGGCTCGACCTCGCCCTTTGATCATTTTTTGAATTTTGATCAAAATGCCGATTTTCCGAACGGGTTGGCTGCTTATAAGTTTTCCCAGTTGACGCTAAGCGCTTTCCCTGCCTTCCAGACTGTGGGTGGGACGCTGGAGGCGACTTTAGTTTCTGAAGGCGCGATCACGACATCGGGTCTGGGTGGTGCCTTCAGCCTTGATCCTATGGAGAGGATCTTTTTGACCACGGTAAACGGGTCGATTTCTCTTGGTAGTCAGTTTACTCTATTTTCTACCGCATCGATTGGCCTTAATCTTGGGTCGTTTGCCGTCTATGCTCGCGGGGCAGGGAGTGATCTGGTATTCGACGCTGGCGTCAACTTCGTCAATCGGGGATTATTTTTAGC